>Ga0224506_10000265_pt1 | contig 49534 bp, 55 predicted proteins | sample SF_Jan12_sed_USG_2_FD_169108 | JGI IMG/M metagenome (GOLD analysis project Ga0224506, IMG submission 169108) | Sediment microbial communities from San Francisco Bay, California, United States - SF_Jan12_sed_USGS_8_1 | ecosystem: Environmental > Aquatic > Marine > Sediment | place: USA... | reverse complement strand
ACGGATGTAGATCACATGATGAATTTCATTTTGCATGAACCGGATTTTACCACGGCTCGACGAATCAGCCGGATATTGAACAAACATTTTGGTCAACACACTGCCAAAACAATTAATGCAGCACATATTAAGATAGCCGTGCCGCAATCTTATCATCACGATGTCGTTGATTTTATCGCAGAGGTAGAAAGTCTGCGTGTTAAACCCGATGCTCGCGCTGTGGTGGTTGTAAACGAACGCACAGGCACCGTTGTATCGGGTGGCAATGTTCGAGTATCCAAAGTCAACATCACACACGGTGATTTAAAGGTAGCGATACGCACCAAGTTTGAAGTTTCACAACCAATAAAAGTATTTGCTAGCGATGTTAATGCAAGCACCGTTGTGGTTCCAAATACCCAACTTGAAGTCGACGAGCAATTAGGTTTTAACGTGAACTTACCTAATGACTCATCGGTATCTGATTTAGTGGCAGCGCTGAACAAGGTGAAAGCAAGCAGCCGCGATATTATAACCATATTACAAGCGATCAAACGATCCGGCGCATTACATGCCGATTTGATCATCCAGTGACAATAGGTGGAGAGTACGTATGATTGATATAGCTGCAATAACAACCAGTGATCTAGGCAAACTCGCACTGGATATGTTGCATTTACAACAGCAAGTTTCCGCTGCCAATGTCGCCAATGCAGGCGATGATCAATACGTTAGTCGGCAAGTCGATTTTCAGACGGTTTTTGATGAGCTTAAACGTGGCGGATTAGCTTATAAAAACAGTGAAGCATTAAAAGCCCGTTTGGACAATGTTGATCGTTCTCGATTGTCAGATCACGTGGTTGCGTTAGATACGCCAGGCGTGAAACTCGATAAAGAGATGGCAAACATGATTAAAAATTTGTTGCGCTACCAAGCGCTATTGACGGGGATGAGTGGTTACTCATCAATTAGTAAAATGGCGATAAATGAAGGGAAGAAATAGTAATGAGTATGTTTTCTGCCTATGATATTAGCGCGTTGGGCTTAGAAATTGAAATGCAGCGCATGCAGACGATTGCCGCAAATATTGCAAACGTCAACACCACGCGCAATGAAAATGGGTATCTCTATACACCAAAAACACTGGTATCCAATCTTCAATTTGATCAACTCATTCAAGGTGAGATGAATACCCACACCCTGTCGTCCGCCGTCAATTTAATCGATAAAGATATCCCAACGAAATTGGTGTATGAACCGAAACATCCGCGAGCCGACGCCAATGGTTATGTTGAGTATCCGAATGTAAATACTGCGGACGAGATGTTGAGTATGCTCAAAACGGTCCGAGTTTACGAAGCGAATATTCGCGCAATGAACGTGGCCAAGGCAATGGCACAACGTGCCATTGAAATCGGTAGTAAACGATGAGTATCCACGAATTAACCCCTATTTCGCAGATGTCGAGCGAGCTTCAATCGTTGACCTTACAAACGGTCGAACGTACTCAGACAAATTTTGCAGACTGGATGAAGAACACAGTCGTACAAGCCAACGATAAAATAATTCAAGCAGATCATAACCTACGAGCGCTGGCCGTTGGCGATACGGATAATCTACACCATGTGATGATTTCTATTGAGAAGGCGAAGACATCGTTTAACTTGGTAGTGCAAATCAGAAACAAGGTATTGGAAGCCTATAACGATATGATGAAAATGCAAATATAAGGAAGCAACGATGCAAGACTTAATTGAAATGTGGCAACGCTTAAATCAAACCAAACAAATGATGTTGGTTGGTGGACTTTTGGCAATCGTAATCTTGATCGTGATACTGAGCACCTGGATTATGTCACCGACCTACCAAACACTATTTAGTGATCTCGACGCTAAAAGTGGCAAATTGGTGATTGAGGAACTGAAGAAAAAAGGGATTGCGTACCAAATTAGCAGTGATGGTAAAAATATCCAAGTACCGGATTCGCAGCTTCACGAGACACGATTGGATTTAATGGGTTCAGAAATCCCCGCGAATGTGGGACTGGGATTTGAATTATTTGACAATACTGATTTTGGTATGACTGAATTCGCACAACAAATTAATTATCAACGAGCTCTACAAGGCGAATTAACTCGAACGATTATGGCGCTTGATGCGGTTCGATATGCACGCGTGCATTTGGTGCTGCCCAAACATAGTCTATTCACCCAACAGCAAGCGCGGACCAGTGCCTCAGTGACGGTGTTTTTGAACAAACAACAACAGCTATCCAATACTCAGATTCTCGGAATACAAAAACTTGTGGCATCTGCTGTACCAAAACTTGAATACACGGATGTCACCATATCCGACGAGCAAGGCCACACCTTGAGTATTCATCAGCCGGTTGATGCGATGGAATCACAAATGAGCATGCGCTTGAGTAAGAAAAAATCGATAGAGTACTATCTAACATCGAAAATAGACAAAGTAATTGAAATGGCATTTGGTACTCACAATGCGTTGGTAACTGTTGATGTGAGTTTGAACATGGACACCCAGCAATCAACCATTGAAGATGTCCTCGCACCAAACCAAGTGGATAAAGCGATTCTTAAAAAGAAAGTGATAAACAACTCACAAGGTAGTTTGTCCAATGTGAATAACAAACAATCGCGAACAACTGAAGTTGAATATGTATTCGGTAAGAAAACCCAACACGTGGTAAAAAAACCGGGGGATATTGCACGAATAAGTATTGCCGTCTTAGTCTCACAGGACACCTCCGATGAGATCATATCGAAACTGGAAGATCTAGTGGCGATGACGGCAGGCATTGATCGCCGGCGAGGTGATGCAGTCGCCATTCATGCGATACCTAATCAGGCATTGACTCGCTTAGATGCACCGATCTCCCATGAGCAAAAAACGCAGCCGAGCACGCTAGTTGGCCAACCGACCATTAACGAACCCATTGATCAAGAGCAACGCGTCTTGTTTGGCTTAATTGGTTTGGGTGTGTTAATGGCGGCCGCATGGTTGTTACTCAAACTGGCTGGACGACGTGGTCAAAAAGCACCGTCCTCATCACACTCTCGCCAAGCTTTTGGATTAAATCAACGGGAACGCAATGAAGTCGCCGACTTGTTTGATCAATGGATTTCACAAGCTCCCAATGTGAAGCCGTTTGCCGAGGCAAGTTAGATGGATATCTCAAAACAAATTTCACTCATTTTGTATTTGATGGATTCAAGTGATCGACATTGGTTGTTAAAACGTGTACCAGAAGCGATGCGCTTTCAAGTCGAAGTAAACTTAGAAGAATTAGATCATCTTGCAGTTCCACGAGAATACGTTGTCGAAAACTATGCTCACTTATTACCTGAGCATCTAGGACAAACCTTAACATTGAAAACACTGTGCTCAATTGTTGATGGACTCGCCCCGGATAGACTCAAGCAAGTGTTTGGACGGGAGAGTATGCTAATCGTCAATGCAATTGTTCATTATTATGATTGGTCTTGGAAACAAACTATTATTGACCAATTGAAATTGATTAACCGCATCGATACATCATCGACTCGCCCACAACCCAATGTGGTGATTATGATGTTCACCCATTTACTGGAACAGTATCAGGCTGACGCTCAACAGGACTCAACAGCGAACAACTTACACAGGGATTATATTAAGACTGCGCTAGGCTAATCGAATAGAAGGTGTTGAATGGCAGAAGTAATTAAGTCACCACCACTGGTATCGGACACCCATGTGATTTCACAGGCCGATGCTGAAAGTATGATTAAGTCAGAAGAAGTGGATGCTGAACAATCCGGGCCACCTACACCTGTTGAATTGGATCCATCTTTTGTAACGAACGATCAATCGACGAACGAACAGACGACGCACCAAGCAGAATTACAGGTACAACAAAGACAAGAATTGTCAGCGAAACTTGAACAACTAACCAATGAAAACGCAGGATTAGAACAAACGGTAGAACAGCTCCAAGAGCAACTACAGAATCAGCAGCAAGCGATTGAAAATAGTAATGAAGCAACACTCCAATCGGGCTATCAAGATGGCTATCAAGCCGGTGAACAAGCGGCGAGTGAAGAGTGGTCTGAGCTCATACAGACGTTTCTAACATTACTTGAAAGTGTTAACCACGCATACCAAGACCTCATCGAACATGAAGAAGATGCGGTAATTGATATTGTTTTAACAGCCGTTCAAAAAATTCTGGGTAAGCAATTGATCACCGAGAAGGGGATTCTTGCAATGATCAAAGAGACAATTACCCACGCAAAACAACTCGATAATCTTGTCGTACGGGTTAATCCGGATGATTTTGATATCGTTGAGCATCATAAAGACAAATTAGATCGCCTTAAGTCAAGTCCGAATATATCAATACAAGCGGATGCCAAAGTACAACTCGGCGGCTGCATATTGGAATCGCCGCTACACACCATTGATGGCCGACTGGAAACTCAATATCAACGTTTTGTCGAAGTACTCATGAATGCTAAACAATTAAGGTCCGAGAAAAAGTAGTAGTGTTATGACAGATGCGATGCGACTTGCAGTTAAGGCGATGGATTTTGTGCGTGAGATCGGAACGGTCACACAGTTTTTCGGTCTGGTCATTGAGTCGGATGGACCCAATGTGTTTTTAGGTGAGCGTTGTGAAATCTACATAAAAACTCAAGCGAAGCCGATTCCAGCAGAAGTGGTCGGCATCAAAAACGGCCGTGTCTTATTGATGGCATATGGTGATATGACGGGAATTCAATTAGGCAGTGAAGTGGTCGGTACCGGTAAAGCAGCCCAAGTTGCCGTGGGAGAGGCACTATTAGGACGGGTAATTGATGGATTTGGTGAACCGCTCGACGGACTACCGTTGACAAACATTAACGAGCATTATCCTCATTATGCGAATCCGATGAACCCGCTTAATCGGCCGCGCATAAGCGAAAAATTGGAGACCGGGATTCGCGCAATCGACACGTTTTTAACTTTAGGCAAAGGACAACGTATCGGTATTTTCTCAGGAAGTGGCGTCGGTAAAAGTACGTTGCTTGGTATGTTAGCACGAAATACCAAAGCCCATGTGAACGTTATTGCATTAATTGGTGAGCGCGGCAGAGAAGTCTTGGAATTCATTGAACAATCACTTGGTGGGGAAGGCTTAGCGCGATCCGTGGTAATCGTCGCCACCTCCGATCAGCCCGCGCTCGTGCGTTCACATGCCGTCTTTGCCGCCACGGCGATTGCTGAATATTTTCGGGATCAAGGACGAGATGTGCTATTAACCATGGACTCGATTACTCGATATGCGATGGCACAGCGCGAAATCGGACTCGCAATTGGCGAGCCACCCACGGCTCGCGGTTATACACCATCGGTATTTGCAATGTTACCTCGATTACTCGAACGCGGGGGAACAAGTGTGAATGGTGGTTCGATAACCGCCTTGTACACCGTATTAGTCGAAGGCGATGATGTAAATGATCCGATTGCTGACAGCATTCGCTCAATATTGGATGGGCATATTGTTTTAACCCGTGAGCTCGCTCAGCAAGGCCACTTTCCGGCTATCGATATCCTACAAAGTAATAGTCGACTCATTAATCAACTGATTGGCGAATCACAACAAACATTGGTGCAAAAAGGTTTGAAAGCGATGAGTGACTATATGAATGCCAAGGACATGATTGATATAGGCGCCTATCAGCACGGTAGCAATCAGGATATTGATGAGGCAATTAAACGCGTACCAGAATTGAAGCATTTTCTAACCCAGCAACTTCATGAGCGAATTAGTGAAGATACCAATATAACAACGATGCAAAAACTTTTTGGGGAAAACTAAAATGAGTAGAAATTACGTAAAAAAAGCAACTACGCTCGAATCGGTCATCAAAAAACATACCATACATCTTGAAGACCGTCGCCATGAATATGCCACGGTTCGCCAAGAGCAACAACACTATGAACAATTAATTGAAAAAACCCTTCAGCAAATTGACGTGATTCGAGACGATATACAACGTTATGCACAACATAATGAACAATTCGATATGACAGAATACTTGTTACAGCGCGAATATCTGCTGGACCTAATCGATGAATTGGAGCGAACCGAAGCCGAAAAATTGCAGGTGGACGAACGCCTTAATCAGGTGATCAAACATCTGAATCAAGCGCTAATTGAAATCAAGTCGTTCGAAAACCTGAAAGAAAAAAACCATCGCCAAGCGTCGCTACATCAGGAGAAACAACTCACTAAGCAAATGGATGAGCTTTGGCTGCTTACCAGGAGAGGGCGATGAAAACCGAATTCAATATACAGCACATTCTTGTGCCGATGAAGCAACAACAGCGCAGCCAAACCGGTGTAGAGTTTGAGCAAGCATTACGTATACGCCTGGAGCAGACTCACCTTAATCAAGGCAAGGCAACTGAAGGATCTAATCCACTACCGAAAACACGCGTCACCGCTGAGTCCGTTCAACTAACACCATTGAAGGTATCGGTACAACCCTTGGTTGCAACAAACCACAAGCCAACATTTACAGCACTCGCCAATCACCATGACAAACCGCTACTAACGCGTGTCGCTTACGCAGCTACACACAACCATATGCAGCCGCAACCCGGCACTACCGTATCCACTGCACACTGGCCAACATTATTGCAAACGACAAAACACAGCAAATCGTTGCCAAGTCGACTAGCAAGCATCGATTTCAATCAGCCGCAAACACGGCATCCATCACCGGCATCAACTATTGCAATACACATTGATCAACAACAAGCACAAATACTCATGCGTACCACATTGCAAACACCACATCTACTTGAAAAACTCAAGACAAGCGTAATGAGTTATTTCAAAAAAATGGGCATCAAAATTAAATCATTTACGCTAAATGGTCATACATCAAAGTAGGCTGTTGAGTTGATTGGTAAAGACTATCTAGGAGGTAAACATGGCAACTGAATCGATTGGGAATGTCTCCGCAGCAACAAACTCCGTTCAGAATACGAATGTTGGGCAAGAAGATTTATTTAAAATCATGCTGTCACAGTTAAGTTATCAAGATCCGTTAAAGCCGATGGATAATCAGGAGTTCATCGCAAAACTAGCGCAATTTACCAATCTTGAACTGAATCGACAAATGAATGAGAAAATGGATGCACTATTGTCATTTCAAGCAAGTAATCAGTCGATCAACTTGATTGGAAAAACGGTTGAAGTGACCACCGCGGCTGGACAACAACTAGGTACCGTATCGTCGGTGAGTTTCGAAAATGGCATCCCGCGTTTGACCGTGCAAAATTCCTTTGGCGCATTTTTGTCTGATATTAGCTTGTCACAAATTCTGATTGTTCGATAATTCGTTGGGGTAGTCATATGTTTACATCAGTCTATAGCGGCCTTTCGGGTATGTTGTCTTTTTCAAAAGGCCTCGACGTGCTCAGTGACAATATTGCGAATCTCAATACGCCAGGATATAAAGGTAACGATTTGCTATTTAATGACTTGATTTATCAATATCGCTTGGCCGGGAGTCAGGGAAACTATGCCAGTCAGCAGATTGGAAATGGTGTACAAGCCAATCAGACAACGACCTTTTTTGGTCAAGGCGATATACAAAATACAGGAAATGACACCGATGTTGCATTGGATGGCAATGGTTTTTTTGTGCTACGTGATGGCCAACATACTTATTACACACGCGCCGGTCAGTTTGAGGTTGATGACGATGGTTATCTCATTTCGAAGGTCGCCAATAGCTATGTGATGGGGCTCTCAAACGGTAGTTTGTCAAAAATAAACGTCAAGCAATACCGAATTGATCCACCGAGTGCCACAAGCATCATCCAATTCACCAACAATTTATCAATCGGATCGAGTTCGCATGTGGTCAATAACATTAACGTGTTTGATAGTGATGGTGGTCAACATCAACTTCGAATGACATTCACCAACAATAATGCTGTTACGCCACGGAGTTGGCTGATTGATGTAGAAGATCAATTTGGCAATATCTTATTAGCAGGCGGAGAAATTCGCTATCAAGGTAACGGTTCACCGGAAGCAGGATTCAATTCGGTAAATTTCGCCTTTTCGCCGAGTGGGGTCGCCAGCAGTAACGTCACGCTTGATTTTGGTGCGGACGGTACGTTTGTCGGTTCCACCGGTTTTATTGAAGGTACGGTTTCAACTCTTTCCGTCGATAGCGCCGATGGTCATCAGTTGGGTTCTCAGACAACCCTGACCTTTGATGAAGATGGGAATATTTCAGTAAATTATTCTAATGGGCAAAGTCGTCAGTTTGATCGTTTAGCAATCGCAAACTTTGATAGCTTGCAGAGCTTAAAACGATTGAGCAACAGCCGTTTTGAAGCCGTTAACGGACAATCGCCTACATTGGGTTACGCCAACCTCCAAGGGATGGGCAAATTGGTCGCGGGTGGAATTGAGTCATCTAATGTTGAACTTACTCAACAATTTACCGATATGATAATTATTCAACGTGGTTATCAAGCATCATCTCAGATTCTAACCACAGCAAATGAGATGATTCAGCAGCTATTAGATATGGCAAAGGGCCGCTAAACTGGAATTGAAAAAAATGGATTTTAAGCCCAACTTACTACTAGGAAAACGCCATTTATTACGACTTGACGAGCTTGCGTCACTTGCGCTGGCTAGGTGGTCACAACATTGGGCCTTCAGTTCGGTTGAGGTCCAGGCTGCACAGCTCATTCCCATCGCAGCGGTTGAGGAAGACCTGCAATCAGCAAAAAGTTATCGATATTGCCCTGATCAGGCCGATCATTGGTGTTATGTCTCAATCCAAAATGAAGAAAATTTATTTTCCTTACTGACAACCATTTTGCCAACGTATGGGCCCACAACCTCGAAAGTTGTTGCACCCACTGGCGCTATCACCGAGAAAATGTTGATTTCATTGCTCGATGATTTAGTCCGACGTCTAGTTTATCCGGATCAACATCCATCGGGCATAGCATTCGATAATTCAAACAGCGACTTCGCATGTCTTTATAGTAATGGACTGGTTAAGATAGATGTACATCATCAACAACAACCACTATATACGTTTTATGTGGGCCCCTATTTAACACGTCATTTGACGCCGATCAAAGACGTCGATCCACATCGCGTGATGCCCCCATTGAAATCGTTAAATGAAGCGATTCAGCATCAAACCATTCGGCTATGTCTACAACTGGGTACAGCAAATCTTTCACTCGAAGATATTCAACACATCCAAGTTGGCGATGTGATTAAACTCGATAATCCGATTAGTAATCAAGTTTTGTTGGGTGTTGCCGATAACTTTGTAACAATTTGTGCGACGCTTGGTGCCAGACAAGGACAAAAAGCAATGAAGCTACTAGGTAAATAACCAAAATAGGGATATGGGTTATTGCTCATGGCAATTAAAAAAACAACACTAGAAGAAATTGGTGAGAGTGAACAAACCGGTAATGCCATTTTTAGTGATGGTTTCTCACTCATTAAAAATGTGAAAATAAAACTCGATGCGATCCTTGGGCACTCTGATCTATCTGTTTCAGACCTTTATCAACTAGCAGAGAATTCTGTATTAAAACTTGATAGAGATATTGATGATCCTATTGATATTGTATTGGATGGTGAGGTCATCGCACGAGGTAGTTTAGTCGTCGTCGATGATAGTTTTGGCGTTTGTATTTCCGAAATCAAACCAAAAGACTCAAAATGAAATGGCTGCGACATGGCATAGCGACGCTAATCATCGTTTGTTGTAGTCCGGCAGCATATACCGATAACAACTCGGTAGTGAGTTCCAATGAACCGCCAACCATCGCTACCACAATTCCCTTTAAGCAAACCGATCCTGTTATTACCACGGGTTACATTGTGAAAGTTGCGTTTGTTTTAATCATTCTTCTCGCACTTGCTTATGCAGGTTTATATTTTCTTCGAAGTCGACTTATGCCAGCCATTACACCGGACAAAAAAAATAAAATAAAAATATTGGATTCAACTCGAATCACAACTCGGACCACGCTCATAACCATCTCTACTGGCCGCAACGAATATTTGCTCGCTCAAAGTGGCGATACGGTAGTCGTGATTGATAAACAGGACACAAACTCTCGTGAATAAAAATACACGAGTCATGAAACCATATTTGTTTATATTGCTGATTTTGATCACATTGGCACCCTGTCTAGGTTTCGGTGCGGATATCAATTTGCCTGGCATTTCTATCGACATAAACAATCAATCAGATTCTAAGCCTGTTGCAACTGCGTTCAAAATACTACTGGTAATGACAGTATTAAGTTTAGCGCCATCTATCATTGTTGTAATGACCTCTTTCACACGAATTATTATTGTTTTTTCAATGTTGCGTCACGCACTCGGCATGCAACAAACCCCGCCCAATTCTGTGCTGATTAGTTTGGCGCTATTTTTAACGGTGTTTACCATGCTACCTGTTTTTAAGGATATGCATCAACATGCCATCACGCCCTTTTTAGATGGCAAGATAGAAACCGAAGAAGCTGCAGAACAAGCAATGACGCCCTTACGGAAATTCATGATCAGGCAAACACGTGAACAGGACTTGATGTTGATGGTTGAAATATCAAAAACCGAGGTTCCAAAAACCTTAGATGATATTTCCAATTTTTTACTTATCCCGGCGTTCATGCTCAGCGAACTCAAGACGGCTTTCCAGATTGGATTTGTAATTTTCCTCCCGTTTTTGATGATCGACATGATTGTCGCAAGTATCTTGATGTCAATGGGTATGATGATGGTTCCGCCGATGATGATTTCACTTCCGATCAAAATTTTAATGTTTGTGTTAATTGATGGTTGGAATGTTGTGACCGGTGCACTAATGGGTAGTTTTCATTAACCATGAGATAATATCAAACATGACCAACAAAAGTGCCAATCACAAACAATCAGAACAAGCACTATGGCAAGCTTTTAAAGGCGATCAATCGATGTTAGCGCGTGACCAATTAATTCAACACTATGATGAGTTAGCGAAAATTGTCGCTTCGCAATGCTATGCAAAACGAATCGATAACAATGTAGAGTTTTCTGACTACAAACAACTCGGTCTCATCGGACTCATCGAAGCGATTGATCGTTTCGATCCGTCGCGCGGAATTGCGTTTAATACTTTTGCATCTCACCGTATACGCGGGTCGATTCTCAATGGTCTCGGAAAGCTGACGGAGCAACGCTCACAACAAGCCTATCAGCACAAATACATGAAGGATCGCATAGATGCATTGAAAATTGAAACTGAGACGTCAGAAAATAATACCATTCAATCTTTCTCAGATGTGGCGGCCCAGACAATCAATTTAGCATTGACCAGTCTTCTAGATGCATATGCGCATCACACTTCAACACAGCAGCAACCCTCAGCATGTGTCTATCAAAGCAAATACATGATGGAAATGAGCGACAAAATTCAATCAGTGCTAGAAGATCTGTCTGAACAAGAACAAACTGTCATTAAATCACATTATTACCAACACATGGACTTTAGTGATATTGCAAACCAACTAAATGTAAGCAGAAGCCGTGTGTCCCACCTACATCAAGCTGCTTTAGAAAAAATCCGTAGAGAACTACAATTTCAATCAGGTCTCGATGAGGATATGTAACTGCCAACACGTTCAACCTTCGAGTCGACACCCGTGACAATGTCTACGTTGGATCGCTAAGAATATATGGTTGTATTTATTATTTATGCCTCTAAATTCTTGAGGCCCCTACTTGGGGTACAAGGGACATATCGTCCGCATGTAACAATTATCGCTACAGCCCTTGGTATCCATAGCTTACAGAGCCCCTTCAATTTCCTTTTTCCTGATTTTCAGTCAATGGTTTCATAATTTCTATAATATCGAGCAAGTTTTGTTCAAAGCTGAAACTGTATGTTCCGTTCAGATTTATATTATACCAGGCTACTGGTGATACCATTTTTGTTAGTTCGAGTTTTTCTTCATCGCCGTTGTCTGCAAAATAAATGAGCAAGTGGTTTAGGATTAGGGAGTTGAAATAGATGATAGCATTGGTCAATAGCCTGGCACATTCGTTCCAAAGTTCGATTTCATAATCCGATGAGCCTCTGAATCGGTTTCCATTTACTGAAGCAATCGCACGGCGTAGTTGGTGATAGGCTTCTCCACGATTCAGTGCGCGTTGCACATACCTTCGCAAGCTAGCATCATCGATATAATCCAGGATGTACATGGCTTTGATCATCCGATTGTATTCCGTTAATGCCTGTAGTAAAGGATGATTTTTACTGTAACCTGAAAGTTTCCGCACTAGCGTTGCTTGTGTCATTGTTTTTCGTTGTAAAGAAATGATGATTCGTTGGATCGTTTCCCATTCTTGCTCGATCAGCTGAGTATTGATTGGTTTTTTTAGTGACAGCATTGGTTTCTGATTGTCTTTCTCATTGATGACAAACATATCTTCAATCACTTTACCAAATTGCGCATACCTTGGAGCAAAGGTGTATCCAAACAGATCTAAGAGTGCAAAGTTCACATGGTTTACGCCGTGCGTATCTGTCGATAAAACGTCTGGTTTGATCTCAGATGTGTTGTTATAAAGCAAGTCAAAGATGTAGTGAGGTTCATGTTCGTTCGATCCAGTCACTCTTGCATTCAGAGCCGCATGGTTGGCTATGAGTGTCAGTGCGGAAACGCCTTTGTTGGTGCCGAAGTACTTCGATGAGTATCGCGTTTTAAACGTTTCTAAGCGCGACTCAAACTTTTGGCCATCAGCACTGGCGTGGACCAAGCCTTCTTGAATATTGTAGTGCTTGAAGATTTCAAGATTAGCGATGCCATTATTAATGGTGTCGTTCGCTTGATTAAGCGTTTCAGGACGGAGGTAGTTAGCTTGGGTTGTTCGCAGCTGTTCATAACTGCGATCTGAAATACTGGCCATGCCATAAATACCGTAATTGGTTCCGTTACCGATTATAGCGGCTAGCAAGTCATTTACATAAAAACGCTGATCAGTCTGAATTTGTCGCACGTGTTCAAAACATGCTAGGTAGCCAGTTTCTTTATCTATAAGTCGCAATAGGTCGGCAATGTTGACTGGTTTCAATTGTTCAAAAAATGGATTATTGAGCATGCTTTTTGCGCCCGTCGAGGGTAGTCGCCATTGAGTCTTGCCGCTTCGGTTGCGCAAGATGACATTCTCATTATCACCATTCTCAATCCGTTCGCTGACATCATTTAGCTTTTTTGAGAGCGTCTTGTTCATCGTGCCCATGAGTTTTTTGGGTGCAGTATCGATGCGCGGCAGCATCGAGTTTTTAATCAGTTTTTTCTTGCCTTTCCATACCTCGTCACTGATCAGATCATCCTGCAGTGCGCGATATTTTATGGCGTTCGGTATGTAGAGCTGACCGTCTAGCTTACTTTGCACCATAAGATATAGCAGGATTTCAAATCGGTTTTCATTGACACTATTATCAATCACTACATATGGCTGCTGTTTTGGGCGTATCAATCGACGATCGAAAGTAAGGAGTGATTGTGAGGTTTGGAGTTCCCGTTGGGATACTGCAATTTGTGATGCTAAGGTTTGAGTTGTTGTTGATGCTTGGAATTCCAAAGATAAAAAAATCGGTCGTAATAGACGTTCAATTAGATCCGTCTTCTGATCATAGTATTCCCAAACATAATCATCCAAGGCTCGTTTTTGTTTTGATAAATACAGGCACAATGATTCAATGTCCCTCGCTTTTAATAAATCTTGAGCTTGCTCCCGCACGGTTTCAAAAGGCAGTGTGCCGTCAATATCATCATCGATAAAGAAGCGTAACAGATCTGCAGCTTTACCCACATTCGAAGCCGCACCTTGCCAATCCAGGTAGGCTGTTTCTTTTGCATAAATTTTGGCTTGCTCACAGAGCTTACGAGTATGATAGATAAAACCATCAGCCAGGTGTTCTACGATAAGTTGATGTCGCTCCTGCAAATAGCAAATCAAATAAAGTTGTTGAGTCCCGCGATCAAAGCGCTTTAGCTTGGTTAAAGTGTAATAATCAACCATGGATGCAAAGTGTTGCTGATTCTTAATTGATAGATTTAGTTGCCCACTAATCAGGTCAATATCGTCCACCCATGAACAAATATGATCATAAGTTTTGAGTTCTTTTTCCAGCTCTGCCGGTGTAAAGCTTTTGGCTGACCGACGAACATCACGTAAAGTGGTCGACGTATCACTAAAGATCTGCTCATTCAGTGCAGTCGATAAACTAGGGGGCATTACTGTTTTTAGCATCGTGTCGATTTGCTGTTTCTCAGCAGTAATTACTTTACTGATTATCTGTTGAAGTACGGTATATTTTGGGCTAGCAATATGTTTTTGAGCAAGGTATTCAATACCAGCATCGAAAAGATAACGTGGTTCAATGCAAGAGTTGGCAATTGATTTCAAATGCTTAAATAATTCGAGTTCATTGGAAGTAGCCCAGTTTTTGAAACCCAATACATCGAGAACTTTTTGATATAGCCGCACTCTCTGCATTCGATTTACACTAAAACGCGGAACACTAAACTTGGGAAAATATTCCTTTGCAATGAAAAATAGATCAGATTGCACATCACCAAACCGGGGATTAAGTGTAATTGGTTTTACCTTGAAGTATCCAAGGAGTGCAATCGCAAAACACTTTTGATTTCTGTCTCTTATGGTTGCTATGCAAGTCAGTTCGAGATCGTTTAATGCAAAACACACTCGTTTTTGCTCAAGTGATAATACCGGGACACGGTAAAGATCCCTGATTTTGGGTTCGAGAAGAATGGTGAGCCGTTCTTTGAAGGCCATAAATTGTCCAAAAGGCCCAATAATACCTTAAAGTAAACGACGGTATTGAAATTTTTGAAATTGAAGCCCCTCTAGACTCTATATGTGACAGGGGCTGTAGCGATAATTGTTACGTGCGGACGATATGTCCCTAGCACCCCAAAGTAGGGTCCCCAACGATTTAGAGGAGGGTTGCGCGGGATTCCAACGTGACCCGTTAAGATCGCACAAAACTTACTGGACCTAGTGATGAGGCGTTTATGTTAACAGCAAACATGATTAGAAATATTTTGCTGGAAAACTACATTTAGAATGACTCCCTTACGTTACTTATTGGCGAATTTTGCATGAATTTCGAGCAACCCTCAGATTGCAGCAAGATACATTGAATCAAAAAAAATGTTTGGCAAAGAAAGAGCTCAGAATCAACTTGCTAATTACTAACCGCAGAGCTGGTTTTCTATTTGTTCTAACTGCAATTGTATAATTATTTTTTCATGCGCTATTGCTATAAAAAGCAACACTTCGTGAGCTATGTTAGTAATAAAAGTTAAAAAATATTTTCGATACTTTTACAGGATTCGGTAAATTTTGACAAAAAACTATTCAAGCTAATTTATTCAAAACAATCTGAACTATACTCCTTTTCTCGGACGGAGAAAAACACGTTAAACTACAAGTAAATGGGTGCAGTTCATTTGTGCAAATTTTTGATCATACAATTCAAAAGATGCACTATCATTGGACGAGCAGGCGCAGATTATTGATTTTCGCCACTACAATTATTATCCCAGATTATTAGCTTTTTTTTCTGTTGAACTGAATTAGTTCCGACTTGATCTGACACTTCGAATTGACAAGAAGAGAGTTACCCGTTTTGATAAAGGTGTCGAATCTTTATTTCAAAACAAAAGGTAACTCTCAATGATACATACTAACAATCCTATTATTAAACACAAAGCCGGATTACTCAATTTGGCGGAAGAATTAGGTAATGTTTCCAAAGCCTGTAAAGTAATGGGCGTGTCTCGGGACACGTTTTATCGCTATCAAGAGCTCGTGGAAGACGGTGGGATCGACGCTTTAGTTGACAAGAATCGACGTGTCCCAAATCACAAAAATCGAGTTGACGAGGTGGTTGAACAAGCGGTCATCACCTATGCGATTGAGCAGCCTGCCCATGGCCAACACCGCACTAGCAATGAGTTGCGCAAACAAGGCGTTTTTGTTTCTGGTAGTGGTGTGCGTTCCGTTTGGTTGCGTCACAATCTTGAGAATTTCAAAAAGCGGCTGAAAGCACTTGAGGAAAAAGTAGCGAAGGACGGCATCATTCTCAGCGATGCACAGGTCGCTGCATTGGAAAAGAAAAAGCATGATGATGAAGTCAGTGGCGAGATAGAAACGCAGCACCCAGGCTATCTGGGGTCGCAAGACACCTTTTATGTCGGCAACCTCAAGGGAGTCGATCGCATCTATCAACAAACTTTTGTCGACACGTATAGTAAAGTGGCCTTTGCCAAGCTCTACACGTCGAAGACACCGATAACAGCTGCCGACTTACTCAATGACAAAGTCCTGCCGTATTTTGAAAGCCATAAACTCCCCATGCTACGAATCTTGACGGATCGTGGGACGGAATATTGTGGTCGCGTGGAACAGCATGATTATCAATTGTATTTAGCGATTAATGACATTGACCACACCAAGACAAAAGCCATGTCACCGCAGACTAATGGGATCTGCGAACGTTTTCACAAAACGATCTTAAACGAATTTTATCAGATTACATTTCGGAAAAAACTATACTCAACCATGGAGGACTTGCAAAAAGATCTGGACGAATGGATCGAATACTATAACAATGAACGAACCCATCAAGGTAAGAAATGTCTTGGGAAAACACCCCAAGCAACTTTACTTGACGGGAAAAAGATTTGGGTGGAAAAAAATATAGCTCAAATCTAAACTGACAGGCATCTTAAAAAACGGGTAACTGTCAGATCGGGTCTGAGCTACTACAGTTGAACATAGAAAAACAAAACCATTATAATATCTAGTATCCTGCGTGAAATTCCCAAAAGCAATGGATCAATTTAGAATTTTGTTTAGGATTTCCGATATTAAAGGCTGTTTCACTCAAATACATATGTCAATATACACGCTTTACTACGAATTGAGACGATGATTTGTTAATTGTATATCGTATTAGTATTGTATTCTTTTTTCTTCTGCTCGTTGCCTGTGGCGAAGAAGAGATAGCATTTGAAATATTTGATATCCGATGTAGTGATACCACATCAATTCATTTGAACCGCACAATGAAGTCTCATTATGGTGCATCGAATGGGTCTGTCAATACATCAACAACGGATGAGTTTTCAATCTGCCAACTAAGTGATTGCAAGCTTGTTAGTGAATTAACAAATCGCGCCCACGTGGAATCCACGCCGTCATATTTGTCTCTTTTGGAAGATCCTTCAAATTTCACCGTCTTCAGCGATATTTGGCAGAAGCATCCTAATAATGATATTGATTCGCTTTACTGGTATGTCTATTTGGACCCTACCGAATGGACACATTCTGATTACACGCGTGTAGCCAGCTGTTTGACTAATCATTACGGTACCATTACTCAGAAATTGGAATACTATAGAAACAACGTATTGGAAGGCGACGGCGAAAAAACTCGAAAACCTGTCATTGCGGCTCTTGTATATGGAAATCGCCAAAACAAGAAGGCGCTTTTCACATGTGTTCCCAGCAGCTATCAACTGAGTTTTTCTCCAGATGGGGCTCGTCGGTTCTCGATCATTCTTCAGACACCTGATCTTACTTTTCCCAACAGTTATCGTCTCTCAGACATTGGAATACCCGAAACAACACTGAATGACATCATTGTGGTGCAACCAAACATCGAATTTCAGCAAGAATTTGGAATTTATTTGCCGTCAGATTGGTTCGTGTTTTATCAGTTGTGTACGGATGCTTCGGGTATGAATATTACAGACTATTTCAACGTTATGGTTTATGATCGTAATGACAGTCAATTTGGATCCATTTTTAAATATTAAACTATGGATACGTTAAGCAAAATAAAGAATTATAAAAATGTAGGAAGGCCTATTGCGATAGTCATTCTCTTTCAGATTTCGTGCTTAGCGATCGCAGATAATTACACACAAAAAAATAGCTTTCCGCAATTACAAATGGAATCCAGTATCGTACGTTTCAACACGCTAGTCGGTGTTAGCTTGGACTTTACCTATGTGAACACAAATTCAAAAATTCGCATTCGTTTGCCTTATGCAAACAATATTTTTCTCAATATCTATTCACAATTAGTAGGTCGACATTCGATTGACTATTCCTACTCGAAATTAGGGATACAATCAAAAACCTGCTGTTGGGGTATAGTACCTTATGCGTCATTGGGTCGAGAAGACGCGTTTTTAACCTATGCCAATTTTGTAGCCGTAGGCATCGATATCAGACTCTGGGAACATTATCGTATCTCACTTGAGACGATGCAAAAATGGGTATTCCCAAATCTAACGAATAGCTCTTCAAGTCAAAAAGGTATAAGTTGGAGTTTTGCGTTTTTGGCTTTTTAATGAATAAATGGACAGCCGTATAAAAAATCGTTTCTCTGTATACAATGGCAGCGGTGTTTCTAAAGCCTGATGAAAAATCATAAGTCCGTGTTCATTAAACATTATGATTCGAAGCAGCGGAGAGTAACTAAGCAATTTACCAACTCAGCAAATGGAAAGACTATTATAGTAGTCATTATGATGGGCATTGACTGTAAAACTAATCATATTGTCTGTTGTAAAACTCGTGCGATATCCAATAATTTTGCCCGGTTCGGGGCATCCATTTCTGAATAAATACTCATGAGTTCACGGAGTTCGTCGGGGAAGGCCATGCAGATGGGGTCGCTTTCGACGTGTTGTTCGTCCATCCAACCTTGATTCTTTTTAAGAAAGACTTCTGTTTTTCGTGCGATGCGATCGTTAATGGTAGCAAAGGGATTATCGAGCAGTTGATCGAGCTTGGGACGTGCCATGCCTATGCCTTTCAGATAACGATTGAGTTTGCGTTGTTGTTTAAACTGATTGACGCAGTATTCTAGGTTTTGATGACGGATGGCTTGAATGTCGCGATGGTCGGCTTTAATGGGGCCAATCCCAAACATCACCCAGCAGGGTGATGCACCGGTGGTTTGACAAAAATAGAGTAAGTCATCGGGTGAGGGGATGGAAACACCGGTTTCATAATTCCCCAAGCGTCCTCGACCCCATTCGCTTAAGACCTGGAGTAATTCCGCGCCGGTTTGATAACCCGCCATGAGTCGTGCTTGGCGCATGCGTTGACCAATTTTTAATGCCGTGGGGTTTTTGTTTGTCATGGTGTGTCACTCAAGAATTGGGCGTGGGTCACAGTTTACAAGAAACTTGAAAAAAAGTCTTGCAATCTTGAAATTGCAAACTATACTAAGCGCCATGTTAAACGCAACGCACCCATTAAACACCTATCTGCTTCCTGAGCCCCTCAGTGGACACGAAGCCATGATCGCCTTATTTGAGACGCGAAATTTAATCGATGATGTGCAGCGTCATTGCTCATTTGGTGATGCGATGAGCTAATATGCCTTTCATGTTGGAAGGCGCTGAGCCTTCCACGGTATTCATAATGGAACCCTGGTTGGCAAACCGGGGTTTTTTTATGCCCACGATTTTTTTATTTGAAGGAACACCATGCAAATATTTTTAAGTCCAATAGCCCAGATCATAGACAGGAGTTGTCCGGCACATGGTTGCACAATTTTTAATTGCGGTGATCTGTATCGACTCGCATCTGGTATTGAGACAAACGAATGGTTTGTACATGACACTATGACTTAACCCTTTGCACACATGCGATGGGTTAGTAACAGCCCATCGATGGAACGACACAGCCTCGATGGGCATCGATAAAACGATGTGTATTGAGGTTTTTTTTGCCTCACGTTTATCCACGATGATAAACGTTGCTCTTTAACAAGTAGGAACGTGTTTCGTGATGTTTCGTTGTAAACATCACGGCTACGGGCTCGGTTCGCCGGTCACATCATGATTTTGTCCATGTGTGTGCTGCAATCATTGCCCGCATAAAAATTTTTCGTCCTGTAGTTTAATAGGTAAAACGCCAAGCTTATACCTTGGATGAGCGCCCGATTAGCGCATGATCCTCGTTCGATTCGAGGCAGGACGACCAAGCCTAAATAGTTTAATAAGCAAAACAACTGACTTGTAATCAGTAGATGTCCGTGCAAATCGGATTTTGAGCTCCAGGTTCAATGTTACTGAGCGGTGTGACAGCACTGGGTTGGAATCAGAGTCTATTGAGGATTTTTTATTACGACTGTCAAAAAAGAATCAAAGACGAGTAATGCTGATTCATAAACGTGAGACGCAATGTCCGGTATCGGTTGGGGAACCCGATCTCAGTAACGCCAATCAGTTTTGCAGCGATAGCTCCAAGTAGTAGAGCGCTTGGTTGAAGCCCAAGGCGGTGGAGGTGCAAGTCCTTCTCGCTGCGCCAAAAAGATGCTAGGTGCACCATGGGTAGGTGAACGTCCTGTTAAGGCGTGGCATGTCAGTTCGAGTCTGACCCTAGCAGCCAAACCAAGGGATGGTGGCAGAATGACCATGCACTTGATTGTCGATCAAGAGGACGCGGGTTTGATTCCCGTCCATCCCGCCAATTATGAACCGGTATGCAAATGGTTAAGCGACCAGGCCTTCAACCTGGATGGTGCGGGTTCGAATCCCGTCCGGTTCTCCAATGACACATGCGTGTGAACCGCTTGTTCACCGGAACACCACCTCCGATTAGAAGGCGTGGTAGTGCAATTGCACCGCCAACAGAATGATGCTTAGAAAACGTTGGCGTATTATAACGGGGCTTGGCGCAGTCTGATGAGCGCATCTCGTTTGGGACGAGAGGGTCGAAGGTTCGAATCCTTCAGCACCGACCAAACATTGGCGGCTTTAGCTTAATAGAAAAGCACCTGGTTGTGACCCAGGACGATACGAGTGCAAATCTCGTCGGTCGCCCCAAACACTGGCGCGGTGGTGGAACTGGAATACACGCCTGGTTTAGGCCCAGATGCCTTTGAGGATTGAGCGTTCAAATCGCTCCCGCGCTACCACTTCAAAACGCCCTTGGCGCAGCGAATAGCGCATCCGGCTTCGAACCGGAGGGTCACAGGTTTGAATCCTGTAGGGCGTACCATTTTTTTAATCACACAATGAAAAGGAGACGTCGTAATGCCTGTTTTAAACTATCAACAACAACGCACCGTGGGTTTATTGCGACGCCGTCAAACTCAACGGTTTGAGCAATTGATTGCATCCATGGATCTTCCCGAGCAACGAAAGTACGGAAGTCCAAACAATGCGGTGTGGTTCATTCGTCATGGTGGCATTCGTAATCGTGACCACAACCATTTTGATGAAGCGTATATGCTTGCGCGATTTATGTGCTAACGCTGGGTCTGTCGCTTAATGGTAAAGCATCGGGCTTTTAACCCGAAAGATATAAGTTCAAATCTTATCAGACCTACCAATGACGCATAGCTCAATGACAGAGCATCTGTTTTACATACAGAAGGTTCTCGGTTTGAATCCGAGTGCGCCGACCAATGCCTTCATAGCTTAATGATTAAAGCCTCACTCTACGAAAGTGAATGATCCAAGTTCGAATCTTGGTGAGGGCACCAACGACTTTTTCCCGATGGTTTAATGGTAGAACACAAGTCTTTGACACTTGGAGTGATCGTTCGAATCGATCTCGGGGAGCCAGTTTTAGCCTCGTTAGTTTATGTGATAAAACGGCTGACTCCAAATCAGCAGCTAGCGGTTTGAATCCGTTACGGGGTGCCAAGGTGATCGTGCTTAATTGGTAAAGCACCTGTCTCATACGCAGGGCGATGTACGTTCGAATCGTACGATCACCACCAATTGCGCGACTGTGGTGGATTAGGAATACAGAGCGAGCTTAAATCTCGTCGCTTTTTTAGCATGCCCGTTCGAATCGGGCCAGACGCACCGATTGATGAAAGCGTGGCCGAAGGGTAAGGCAGCCGATTGCTAATTGGTGCATCGAGTGATTGTCGATGTATGTGTTCGAATCACATCGCTTGCGCCACGATTATAAAACACGTTCCTACTTGGTTTAAGTGAGTGAAGGGTGATGATTTGGAGAGAATGGAATGACGCATCTAATTTTGCGACTGGATATTGCGGGCCAACCCTTGGGGTGGATGCCTTGGCAAACTGCGGCATTGTTATTAGTGAACGATAAAGTTGTTTGGATCGCTGGTAATGAACACTTGTGGATCAATGGTGGCCGAAATCGGTTAACGGGCCAACGCTCGCGGATTGCAATCAATTCTATTCTTGCATGTCGCGGGGTTAACGGTGTCAATCGTTATACGATGATACCCCCATTGAATAACCGTGAGTTGTTCCGTCGGGATGGGCATTTATGTATGTATTGTCTAGCATCATTACCCGATTCCAAACTGACGCGGGATCATGTGATGCCGCTATCAAGGGGTGGTGCGAATGTGTGGACCAATGTGGTATCAGCATGTCGGGTATGTAATGAGAGAAAAGCAGACCGCACGCCCGATGAAGCGAATATGACATTACACGGTGTGCCGTATACACCGAATTATGCGGAGTGGTTAACACTGAGAAATCGATGCATTCTTGCCGACCAAATGGCATTTTTGAGCAATCGGTTTTGAATAAGATAAGGAAAAGAGCATGACTATGAAAACGTATAACGTTATCGGTGATGAACAGGCCGTGCACATAAAAGCCTGGACCGATGGTGTGCTGTTTGATGCGAATGCGCAACAACAGTTACAAAATATCGCGCGGCTACCGTTTGTGCATGGCTGGGTAGCTGCGATGCCCGATGTGCATGTGGGTAAAGGCGCCACTGTGGGTTCGGTGATTCCAACGGTCGGTGCAATTATTCCAGCTGCGGTGGGGGTGGATATTGGTTGCGGCATGATGGCAGTGAAAACCTCACTTAAAGGAAAACGCTTGCCAGACAACTTAGCCGGTGTGCGTACAGCCATTGAAGCGGCGGTACCGCATGGGCGTACTAAAGGCGGCGGCCGTAATGATCGTGGTGCCTGGCATTATATTCCCGCGCGGGTATCCCAAGCATGGGCAAGCTTAGCTGATGCATTTGATCGTATTGCCGAGAAACATCCTAAGGTCGCGAAAGCGAATCATGTGAATCACCTTGGCACCTTGGGCACCGGGAATCATTTTATCGAAGTGTGTATGGATGAGCAAGATGATGTCTGGGTGATGTTACACAGTGGTTCTCGAGGTGTGGGTAATCGCATAGGGAGTTATTTTATCGAGTTGGCAAAAAAAGATATGGGCCATCATATTCTAAATTTGCCGGATCGTGATCTCGCATATTTGAATGAAGGCACAGAGTATTTTGACGATTATGTGCAAGCGGTGCATTGGGCTCAGGCGTATGCCGCGAAGAATCGAGAAGTGATGATGGATCGCGTTATGATGGCCTTACGTGAGACCTTGCCCATGAGTTTTCAAGCCAAAGTCATGGCAGTGAATTGTCATCACAATTATGTGGCAGTGGAACATCATTTTGGTGAGGACGTGTATGTCACACGCAAAGGTGCCGTGCGTGCCGGGGTCGGAGAGTATGGGATTATTCCTGGTTCAATGGGTGCGCGTAGTTACATTGTGAAAGGCAAAGGTAATGCCGAGAGTTTTTGCAGTTGTAGTCATGGTGCTGGACGGGTGCATTCACGCACTGAAGCGAAAAAACGTTTTAGTCTGGATGATCATGTGAAGGCCACTCACGGTGTGGAATGTCGTAAAGATAAAAGTGTGATCGATGAAACGCCCGCTGCATATAAAGATATAGACAAAGTGATGGCGGCGCAGTCCGACTTGGTTGAGGTGGTTCATACATTGAAACAAGTGGTCTGTGTAAAAGGTTAACTGATTGGTGTTGTTTGCATGATGGCGTGTGATACGCGTACTTAATGTTTTGATGGCACAAAAAAGTAACGCCTTTTGAGGCGGTCGTGTTGAAACATAGAGAGCGTATCAAAATGAAACTAACACAAGCGAATGAAATTATCGATTGCTTACCTCAGGGTAAAACGCACTTTCGGTATTTCAAAGATCAGTATGCGTTTTTGCTCTTGGCCGACTTGGTCGGCCAAGGCATGACGGTCAAACAGATTAAACAAACGTCGTATGCGCGTTTATTAAAAAAAAGAGAGGTACAACAATCGCTGGCGCATCTGGGTCAGTCCACGGTACGTGATCAAGATTTACGGTCGCAGTGGATTCGTCCTGCGATACCATTTTTGTTGAGTTTAACAACCTGGGGTGGACGCGATCGTGCGTGGGCACAAACGTCTCGACCGGGGTATAACGTGGTGCTGCAGCTGAATTTTTCGGAACAGCATAACCAAGCCTTTGAGCGTTTGGCGCAACCGCATGAGACCTGTGGTTTGAACTACGGTTTACACCCGGTGAATCATCGGGGGGAGCGTTCGCTATTTCGACATACCTTGGCGTGGGCACGGATGGATGTGGACTTTGAACGCGATGAAGCCTTAATTGAAGAGATTCAAAGTGATTGGGTACGGCGGGCGTTGTATGCCTGGCAAGTATTGCAGTGTTCTGACGATTCCGATGTGTTCCGTTTAATGGGTTCACGGCGTGATATTTTGATGTACTTGAATCGCTTTTTTGCACCGTATATTGAGGTGTGGGAAGAAGCAATGCTCATGGCAACAGTTCGGTTTATTCGTCATGAGTTGGGCTTGCGTCATATTTACTATCACAGCTTTGAGACTGGGAATGTGATGAAGCGTTTACGTGGGGCACAACCGCCGCGGCGTTTGTACAGTCAATTACCACGCCAGTTTTGTTTTGAGAAGGTTGCGCAAGCACCGGCGTTTTTAATGGCGGACTCGGTTGCGCGACGCGGGATTAAAAAAAGTAAAACCAATACCTGGTATTACCTACATTGAAGGAGACAATCATGACGACACGACGTCAACAGGTTTTATGTTCTCCACTATTGAGAAAAGGCCACGTACACCAGACTGTTCGATCTGGTGCACGACAATCCGAGGCGCGCTTACTCAGTCAAATGATTGATGAGTGGTATGCCGAGGATTATGGTTTACTTGATGGATTGGAAGAGGAGATCGAACGCGCACCATCTCTGTGTGATGGTGCAAAAGAATGGTAAGTATCGTTAGATACTTCATGACTTGCTAAGCAATCGGTTTTTTCAGCGGCGTGGCATCTGTTGCCACCTGGCACACTTAGGCTTCAATGGCACGGTGTGTACCGAAAAAATGCGTGCATAACAAGGCCAGTGTACGTAGCTCATTGGGTAGAGCAGATGACAGTAATCATCCGGTAGCAGGTTCGACTCCTGCCGTAGACACTCGTGGTAAAGCCGAGAGGCTTGGGGTTCGACTCCCCGCACTGTTCAGGTCAGTGTTTAAAAATAGCCAAGGGGTCAATGTCCCTGTTGATGAAGAAGGGGAAACAATAATAACAAGCCACTTCTTTATTGACAGCACAGTCCCGTCTGTAGGGCGGGGTCACCGCTACGCCAACAAAGGCTGCCAACCGTCATGAGACAAGCGATTGTCGTCATATGTGTCACAGCCAGCGTCCGCGTATCGGCCAACTCTCCATCCGCGAGACTGTGTGGGACATCGGCCATTACGACTAACAATAGAAATTAGAAAGGAGTATTGCCATGTTTGGATATAAACGAATTGTTGTTGCACAACACCAGCGTGGCTTGAAAATGCAGGATCAAAAACTTGTGGACATATTGCATCCCGGTGTTTATCACCTATTGGACTATGCACAACGTGTAGAAGTGAAGTTATATGATGTTACGGTACCTGAATTTCGTCATAACCAGTTAGATGTATTGTTGAATGACAGCACGGCACTTATGGCTGAGCACTTTCGTGTTTTCGAGCTCGGTGAATTTGAAATCGGTCTGGTGTATCAAAATGCAAAATTAGCCGATGTGCTTGCACCGGGTACACGTGCCGTTTTTTGGAAAGGTCCAATTGATATCGATGTTAAAGTATTGGATATCAAAGAAGACTATGAGGTACCACAAGCGGTGACGCAGTTGTTAGCACGTTCCACGAGCAGTGGTTTGGCATCAAAAGTGAGCCATACGATTGGCGTAGCAGAAATCGCCGACAACAAAGTCGGATTGCTTATTGAAGAGGGTGCACTTGTGAAAACACTTGCTCCGGGTCTGCATGTTTATTGGAAATTTCTACGCAATATAAAAGTTGAAATCATCGATTTACGACTACAAGTCATGGAAGTCAGTGGCCAAGAAATTCTCACCAAGGATAAAGTGAGCCTACGTGTGAATCTCAGTGCTCACTATCAAGTGACTGATGCAGTTACTGCGCGCAATCAGCTAAACAACTTTGTTGAATACTTGTATCGCGAATTGCAATTTGCACTGCGTTCGGCAATCAGTGCTCAAACGTTGGACGTGTTATTAAGTGAGAAAAGTGAATTGGATAACACCGTTTTCACCTTGGTGAAGAACCGAGTAGAACCCTATGGTTTGAAAGTGGTGAGTGTGGGTGTGAAAGATGTCATTCTTCCTGGTGACATGAAAGAAATCTTGAACCAGGTGGTGACCGCGGAAAAGGCGGCTCAAGCGAATGTGATTAAACGTCGTGAAGAAACTGCGGCAACACGATCACTTTTGAACACCGCGAAACTCATGGAAGGCAATCCAACATTGTTGCGACTAAAAGAGTTGGAAACGCTCGAAAAGGTGACGGATAAGATTGAGCGTCTCACTGTATTCGGTGGCCTCGATGGCGTGATCAATGATATGGTACGCATCAATATACCAACAAAATAAAGCATCGGCCTACCAAGGCCGATGTCCGTATATGAGGGTTGGCTGGGATTCGTGCTAAATACGCCAAAAACTCATACAAGCAAATGAATTCATCTAGAAATTTGTAAAAAATATTCTCAGGGTAATTGATTTCTATTTTTGACTTTCACCATCACCATTCAAAGAGTTACATGTGAATCGGCGGATCTCGTTTTAATCACGGCCAACCCTCTATTAGCCGGCAGTCTACTCGTGAGTGGATAATACATCTGCTAGCACCAAAGCGGAAAGGAACTGGGGACCCTATATTGGGGTCCCGTTTAATGTGGGATAATAGTCATGCAAAACGTTCTGATCTGACAGTAGGTTGGAATAGTTAAAATGTGTTTGGCTATCGATTAAAACAGAAATCAATCTCATACCGGGTACTGCGACCACCGCCGACTTGTTTTAGCGCACCGATGTCGGCTAGATATTTTAGATCACGAGTCGCTGTGGCAGTTGATGTTTTGGTTATTGCGACATATTTTTTTTGTGTCATTCCACCGTCAAAGCCTGGTACCCCTGCATCGAACATTCGATGAATCACTTTTAATTGACGATCATTCAGCTGGTCTTTGAAGTGATCAAGGAATTTAGTTTTATTAAGAATAAACTCGATTTTTTCTTCCGCCATCATCTGAGCGCTAAGTACAGTGGTTGAAAAATATTTAATCCAGTGGGTAATCTCATTAGACTTTTGAGCATTCATTAAGGCGCTGTAGTAGTCTTTCTTCTTTGTTTCGATTGCGTCGGAAAGACTTAATAGGGTGGGGCGGCCCAGTCCTTGAGAGAGTGCTTTTTCTGAAATGGCTCGACCAATTCGGCCATTCCCATCCTCGAATGGATGAATGCTTTCAAAATACAAATGAGCGATCGCGGAACGTATCACAGGATTTTTGATTTCTTCCGCCGCGCTTGGGGCAGTTTTGTTAAACCAGTCTATAAATCTGATCATTTCTTGCGGAACCTGATCAGATGGCGGTGCTTCAAAATGGACTTTCCATTTTCCAATCACTCCGGAGATCACTTGCATGGGTTCTTTATGACTACGCCACATGCCGACCGGTAAGTTTCTGCGCTGGCCGCTCATCAGCATTTCGTGCCATTTAAAAAGTGTGGCTTCGGTCAGCGGATCTTGAAACGAGTGACGTACATCGACCATAAGATCCGCCACACCTTTGGCTCGTCTATCCACAGCAAGGGAAGGACTAGCATCGAGCCCAAGATTATGGCGTATGGAGGACATGACATCGGAACGGCTAAGATTCTCGCCTTCAATTGCCGATGTTTTAATAGCTTCAGAGACCATAATGTCGATGACCGCATCGGTTTGAATCGTGCCAGGAAGGCTTTTCATGATACCGTTGACTTGTCCGGTCTTTTCAGCAAAAGCAAACAAAATATCCTGTACGCCTTTGATATCGTAGTTAAAATCGGTCCAGTCTGGTTGCTGCCAATTGTATTTCATGATTTGAATATAGTGTTTAATCAAATCAAATACAAGGGTATTATGATTCGAATATAGTGTTTATTCTAGGGGGGGTTGTTCAAAACTCTGTGTCACCATAAAATCACAAGCAACCCCACGCACCGAGCCATGTGGGCGATCGTAGTTATCCCTATGACCTATACCCCATTTCTCTGTCCGAGAAATGGGGTATAGGTCACCATCTCGTTGTCAAGATCGCCTGTCCAAGTAGGGAACTGCTGTCGGAACAACAGGCTTCATCCGGGCCTCAGACCGTTGAAACATTTAACTAAGCGACTTCGTGTCGTACTACTGCTGGGGACCCTATACACTAGGCAATGCATTAATAATTTAGAAATTTGCACCAATTTGAATGGTCAAGCCCGTTAAGCCACGTGCATCTTCAAAAGGATCGAAATAGTTACTACACTCTAGGTCCAGACTAGATTGTCCCGAGCAATTTTTTGCATGTATTTGACCTTCAAGTTCAGTAGATTCGATGCTAACCGAAGTGCTATGAGCGAGTGCAAATTGAAAACCTAAATTGGCAAAGGTAGACAAGCCACCTAAGTCGTGATTAATGCCGGCTTTCAATCCAAATACTAGTCCAGTACTAGACATAGTAATCGCTGAGCCAGGACTGAAATCACCCTCCTTTGTATTTATCTGTCCTGGAAATTGTGGAACCTCACCCATGTCTTGAGACGCGACTCCCATACCAAACAGAGGTGTTACAGTTGCATAGGTTGATGCATCTTGGCGCCATACTTCAAAGTCTGCTTTTAGGTTGAGTTGGAATACAGTTGCTGCTCCGAAACCAAAACCAAATTCCCACATGGGTTTAAAATAATCGTTACTAATCTGAATGCCTGAAAAAGATAACTTTGCTGGCATTGAAAAAAAGATTGCCGGATTAAACAAACCAGAATTTGAGTCAGAATAGTCCATAAATACTTGTTCCGAGGAAGAGCCCTCGCCAGATACAAGACGATCAGTTAAGTGAGCATCCTGTAAGCCAGATACCCCAGGTAACGAGCCTGCCGAAATGGCATAACCTTTTTGTGCCAAAGCGGTAAAACTGATGCTACTGAGCATGATTATTAAAAATATTTTTTCTTTAATGTTCACTTTCTTCCTCCCAGAAGTTTTTAAAAAGCGACTGCTGGATGTTAACTCGACCTGCGTTGGTTTGAGTTGAACAATTTATGCTTGCCAATGTTTGAATTTCTTCTCAGAATTAAAGTATCCTGAGAAGTTCTGAGTTATTGCTCGCAAAATCATCTATTTATATCTGTCTAACATGACAAGCGATTCTGGTTCCATCTGCCAAGTTTTCACGGTTTTGCACCTGCCATTAAGCGTGCAAAATCTTCACTGAACGCTTTGCCAATCGTTTTTCCGTGAGCAGTAAAAAGTGTTCCGTGTTCTTCTGGATTGACTGCACTGGCAATCATTTTTGCAGTGGCGTCGGTGCCTGTAAACCAGTGGTGATATTGATATAAAATTTTCCCACGCTTATCGACAATTGCTACAGTGTAATTGCTTCCGGTGCTACTAATTCCTGAGGCACCAGCACTGGCGACGAGCACACAGGCATGACAATAGAATGACATGCCAGGATCCGAGACAATAATCGCTGCGTCTACATCAAGGGACGCTATTGCATCTCGGACAAACTGGACTTCACCATCTGTGTTAGACCAAGCTTGGCTAGGTTCAGCAATCCCATATGCTCGCATGGATTCTGGTGCAGCGCCTGTCGGTTCGCGTTTTTTTCCATACTTTCCTTTTGAAAACATAGAAATCGCACCAGCGACCATATCAACATCTACACCTGCAACTTGGAACTTCTCCGGTGGTGTTGCCAGCCGAACAAATTGCTCGTTGTCAAGCATCGTGCGTGGTTGGAGTACTGAAAAAGATAACTTGTTACTATTTAGCTCCTCAATAAATGAATTATGCGCTAACGTAGCCGCTTTTGTTCCATCGCCAGTAGATAACATTTTTATAGCTTGGGTGAGCATATTTTTTTTCATTGTTTCGCGCGGATCAGGGCGATAAACAATTTTTTCCGGAACGGTAAAAAGCACCACGGCGACCGATTTAATTTTGCTCAACTGATCTCGATTATCTTTTTTCATGGTTGCACAACTTGCTGCAAGTATGCATGCAATACAAATTGCTAATATTCGTAGTTGTTTCATTAACGCCTCCCTTTGACGTAAGTATTATAGTTTTGAATCTGGTTAGTAGAATTCGGTTAAACCTCCGATGAAGCCAATACTATGACAGCGTCCTCCACCTAAATCGAGACAGCCCAAGGTGTTTCAACATAGGAGTCTCTGTGCCTTCCTTAAGACAGAGTACTATTTTTTGTATTTCTCTTCGCTCATTTCCTTCTACATTTAGCAGTGATTACACGGACAACAAGTCCGCGCCAAATACGGACATATAACGGGTTCTCTACCATACCTGGACAATAAAACATAATAGATGTTCTATGATGTTGAAACAGGTAGTTAACTACGTGTTTATGTCAAATTCGACCGTATAGGGTAAGCGACCCATTAAACCCCATCATCCATTTGAAAAAATTCCAAGCATCTCACTTCCAGAACTTGAAAAAATATTAGAAAACCATAACAAAATCTACAGACAGCAACTCCCCCCAATTGGGGGGAGTTGCTGATAATTATTAACATTCGTTGGTATTCGTAGATGGATCCTTGAGAAAAAAAGTCGAGGGATACAATATATTTACGAATTTATCTTATCAGTGACAATTCGGAAAACACGCGTGCAATGAATTGTGTACGGGTACCGACGTCTGCTTTGTGACAAACTTGTTTGATATACGTCCGAACAGTTTCATAACGGAGGCCTAGCTCGCGATCAATTTCCCTAGCTGTCATACCTTGCAGAAGTAACTGAGCAACATCCGTTTCTCGTTCCGAAAAGCCATAGCGATCTTGAATAGCTTTTCTTGGAAGTGGACGACGAGTAGAAGGATCTATTATTAACAATGCATACGTGACGAATCCTTCACCAAACACAGATAATGGGTTACTACTTTTTATTATCATCAACTGATATGCTGCTTGGTCGCTAATTCGTGGCACATAGACCCAATCACTAATTGATCTAGATGGGCTGATACGGTTTATCACAATATCGGCAAACAAGTTATCAACAATTTTCTGTGTTCTATTGTGGTTTATTGTGATGAATTGATTTTTAATATTTAGGCCGTCATTTGCTTTCAAAATTATTGATGCAGTGCTATTTTTTTCGATGATCTTCCTTTGAGAGTTGAGCAACACCAACCCAATGCCAATTTTGTCTAACCCAGAGAGATAGATTGCATCTTGGTTGTTGGACGATTCTCTAAGAGATGTGATTTCAAGGGCACGGCGTAAATGTGTTACTAGGTATTGAAGACGCACTATATCCTCTTTTCTATAGCGACCAACTTTCAGAGTGCGAAACATTGTGAAATTTAAATGCAATGAGCCTCGAGTGGTTAGGCTGCCACCGATTGAATGACCTAGCTCATAAGGCTTCATCCAATCATTATAAAATTCTGTATTATTGAAGTGCCCAGATATTTTATGATATAAGTCAATATCACAGTCTGTTCGAATACAATTAGGATCCATCATTCCAGGAATTGAGAACCAAGGATTCACAGTATTGTAGTGGCTATGGTATACATCCATACAATCATCTGGAAAACCCGTCATTAGAATATCTCCAGATCCGTTATCCTCATCATCTTGCATAAAAAAACCACCTGCGGTGGAACAAAATGATTCATTGATAACGGTTACCACATCCTGCCATGGTATTTCACCAACACCTGCGGCATAAATTTTATCAATGAGATGGTGATCTAAGTTTCTACTATCCATATATTTGCTTACTTAGTATTTTTGCGTCGCTGTTGTGATTAAATCCAATGCATACTTGATTGCATAAGGGGTTGGTAACAACGCTCTACATCGCCTAATTTAACTCATTGACTAGGAATAATACATCGAACAAAAGTATTATTAAGCGTCCCAAACTCCGCACCTTCCCAGTTCGCTTAAGTTCCGTTAGCCTGTTTCTGTGTAAATTACCGGCAGGAGCAAGCCATGAGCGATCTCACTCATTCATCCATCAAAAACATTCGCACCCATAAACGAAGCAAAGGCCCTGAGTATTGGCAGGCGCATATGGATGCGTTAAAGCAAAGTGGTTTGACTAAAACCGGTTATTGCAAGCATCACGGACTTTCAGCGGCGACGTTTTTTAAGTGGGAGAAGAAACTGGCCAAGACCTCGGCTTTGTTTGTTCCGGCTAAGTTGGAGACGGTGCCGGTGTCTCCAGCCTCATCCAACGAGATGATTCGGATTGATCTTCCTAACGGTTGTGTAATTTCCTTGCCAGTGTCGTGCTCACCCGCAGAGGGTTTACGTTGGATTGAGACCTTGATGCGTGCTTCATGCTCAAACTAGATCGAGAAGTTAAAATCTATTTCGCGGTTCATCCCATCAATATGCTAAAAAGCTTTGATGGTTTGGCATCGTTAGTGGTGGATGTGATCGAGCAAAACCCATTATCGGGGCATTTGTTTGTGTTTCGCAATAGAGCCGCCGACAAGATTAAATTACTGATCTGGGATCGCAATGGCTTTACCATTTACTACAAAAGACTCGAGCGTGGTCGTTTTAAGTTTCCTGAGTTGGACGATTGCACCCACCTTTCGATCACCCGTCAAGAGTTGGATTTGCTATTTGACGGTATTGATTTTACGAAGCTAAAACGATTACCCGCACTGCATTACACATCCGTGACTTGATTCTGGACTAACCTGCATTACAATAGCGCCATGCAGGCAAGTACACAAACACGCTATTCTTATTCTGAACTCGAAGCACTTGTGGTTGAACTTCAAAAAGAAGTGAACCTGCTTCGAGAGAAAAATCGTTTGTTGTTGCATCGACAGTTTGCTGCGAAGTCCGAACAGATGACGGATGATCAGTTATCGTTATTTGACGTGGGTTCGCCAAAGCCGGAAACGACTCATTCAACACACCACAACAATAACATTGTCGTACTTGCGCATCATCACAAGAAACGACAACGACTGACGTTTTCTAAGGATCTACCCAAACGTAGAGTTGAGATTGATCTGGATGAACACGATAAGACCTGCGATTGCTGTAACACTCCGTTGACCAAAATCGGTGAAGACATAACTCGAAAGATTGAATTTATCCCAGCGAAAGTCCAAGTCGTCGAATACGCTCGATTAAAATATGCGTGCAAATCCTGTGAAGACACCATTAAACGACCGGCATTACCCAGCTTTATATTACCTAAAAGCTTTGCCACACCGAGTTTACTCGCGCATCTCATTGTGAGTAAGTTTGGCGATGGTTTACCTTTGTATCGCATTCAACAACAACTAGCGCGTCAAGGCGTGCATTTACCGCGTTCAACCATGAGTACGCTCTTACTGAAAGCAGCCGATCAACTGGAACCAATTTATGAGTTAATGAAAAAGCAAGTGTTATCCGGCCCAAGAATTTGGACCGATGACACCATTCTGCCCAAACAAAATAATGACTCCAAGCGAAACAAAATCATGCAAGCGCGGCTCTGGGTGTACATCGGTGGTCCACTCAAAGATCCGCCTTTGGTTGTTTTTGATTATACCAATAATCGATCATCCAAATGGCCGAAGGACTGGTTATCTGATTACCACGGCTATAAGCATGCCGATGGCTATACTGGGTATCGATCACTGCATGAATCCGATAATATACATTATGTGGCTTGTTGGGCCCATGTGCGCCGAAAGTTTTTTGAAGCATCACAACTCACTAAGCAAGCAGGTAAAGCAAAACATCTGCTTGATGATATTCAACTACTCTATGCCATCGAAAAAGCCTGCAAACATTTTAGCAACAAGAAACGCAAAGCCTATCGACGACAACACGCACCAAACATTCCACCCAAGACCAGTTTAGGTAAAGCCTTTACTTATTTGCTCAATCAGTGGCATGGTCTGATTCGGTATCTCGATGCCGGACATCTCACCATCGACAACAACCTGGCTGAACAACACATCCGACCCATCGCCGTTGGAAGAAAAAGCTTTTTATTTATCGGCTCGGATCGGGGTGGTCGTGCGGCTGCGATTTATTATTCGTTGTTGGCGTCGTGTAAAAGTTTGGGAGTGAATCCTTATGAGTATTTGGTGGAGGTGTTTGGGCGGTTGCCAGAGTGTCAAAGCGATGAGGACATTTCCAGTATCTTGTTAAGTAATTAGCAACGTTTGCGGACAGTTAATCATCCAAAAACATTGATTCACTGAAATTGAACCGTCATCTCAGCGGAGGTCTGGTTTTTACCTTTTAGGTATCGAATGTAAACCTTATCACCGTCCACAAATTTTGCCTCTTCTATACCAAGTGAGACAGCAGCAACCTCCGAGAAGTTATCTAAGAAAATGCGTTTGACTAGTTTGCGGGAAAATATTTCATATATTTCTAGCACTGCAAACGTATCACCGTTTTTTGATTCAAACCAACTAGGTTCAGCTACTAAATATTTGTCGACTTCAATAGCCTGAGGGTTCCCATAGGGTGGAGACTTTTTATCGACAAAAGTATAGAAAACCCAACTATTACATGGCGAGCCACATGAAAAAACGAAACGCAGTAAGGAATCAGTTAGCCACTGCATAGAGATAGGCAATTTCCCTTTTTTCTTGATTACTATTTTGTCACCAACCTTATTATGCATCAAAATTTTACAGGACGCTCTAAACTCATTTTCACATTTCCATGTAATAAAATAAGTGCCATTAGGCGACTCCAATTTACCTTCAGTGAAAGAAGCGCCTGCAACAATCGGCGTTAACACAAGAAAACTAAAAAAAGCTAGTTTAGTAAATAGCAACATAATGATGTGTAAAATGCCCCTCATCTCGGAACCTATTTGTATTTAAAAATCATGAAATCTTCAGTCCTTGTTACACCAGGAACATAAACTTCTTCAATTGCGTTCCATTTCCCATCTGGCACTGGCCTACTGATCTCCCCCTCAAAATAAAGTTCAAGCTGCGTGTTTGGGCTAAAATAAAGCACTGAACCATCGGTACTGTCTTGCCCCTTACCCAGATAGATTGGCGCTATCGCCTTGACCATATTATCCAGCGTTCTTTTATTTGAAGAAACATCGCTTTCAAAATAGCCCATTGCCTGTTTGTATTGACCTGTCTTGTAGTCTAAAGCATCGAACCCACCTTTTCTTAAAACTTCTATCGGTGTTTGCGCACCTTTCCAACCATCCCTAGAATTAAAAACTCGATTATTAATGATATTTGCAATCATCTTTTGAGCCTCGACACCTTGACCAATCGCTTCACCAGCAATTGTCGACGTATAAACTCGAAAATCCTTGTCTGCTAACAATTTTCCATAATCTATTTGTCCTCTATCATCAGTAAAATTTTGAACTCGTTGATCCACTCGATATTGCGCAATCGCTTTGTGAGTCTTAGGCCCGTAACTACCATCAACATCATCACCCCTCATTCCAAGCTGATATTGGATAACCGCAACATTCGGGTTATGTTTTGCCCCCATTTTGACATCTTTTTTGCTTAGGTACGACTCTAATTCAGCTGCCGATAATACGTTGTCGTCTATTCTACTCCCCGCGTCATCCACCATGTACGAACCATCAAACGTTCCCTCTTGAGGCGGTTTACCGATCCAACTTGCCATTAAATCTGCGCCTTCTATAGCAAAGTCGGAATTTTCGGTAACTGTTTTGTTCGACTTAGGCAAACCTGCTCCGTCGATACCCGCGACCATATCAGAACCGTCCGGATTCGTTTTTCCTGGGGCAGAGTTTTGAACGCTTACTTGCGCGGTGACTCGGAGTTGCAGGCGTTTCTGCGCATTGATGAGGGACCGCAATTGTCTTTACAGGTCGATCGCACCAAGCAACAGGTCAAAGGCAATACGGGCGTACTCAATCCAGGTGTGTATGAAATCAAAGTTGAGTATTTTATTCGCCATCCTGAGCTACAAATTCTGATTCGCGATGCCACTGGCGCTACCGAGATTGAAATTCACCAAAACCGCAGTGTCGCGGTAAACATTAAGCAATATTTTTATTTTGATGACGACGGTGACGCTTCTGGCACTTGATACGGACGATGTATTGTTGCATGGCCAAGATCTAACACGAGTTCTAAAACATCTCGTTTTAATCCCGGCCAACCCTCGTATTTAGCAGTGCTTTCTTCATATTCTATTGTTGCCGTCTAAGTATCTTTGCCTCATTTGCGCTGATTGGGAAGGATTGATTCAGTCTAGGGAATTGGAATGAAAATGTCCCATCTCCACACGCGCTGATACTGAATTCTTGACTGAGGTTGGCAATAACACTGTTGTGAATACGCTGAAATGGATAGGCTTTTAATTGCTCAAGAAAATATTGTAGCGACGCATTGCTCACCAATTCAGTTCCGTCCGTTTTCAGAATGTGTGACTGACGATTTTTTCTGTAGATCGCTGCAATATCTACGATATAAAGACTGTTCATTATGCCAGCAAAATGAATGACTAATTTGCCAGCGTTAGATATTAGGTGATCGATTGTTCTTTGCAGTCGTATAATCGCTTGCATTAATTTTTTATCACTAATTGGTTTTGTTAAATAATGTATGGGGTGGTAGTCGTGACTCTTTAAGCTATATTGCGGATAAGCTGTGACGAAAACGATATTTGTGGATGGATACTCTTTTGTAATTATTTCAGCTAGTGTGATCCCATCAATGCCATGCATTTCAATGTCTAGAAATGCGACATCAATTTGTTGTTCGGATAAATGGGTAATGGCTTGTTCAGCCGTTTCAGACTCAGCTACAATTTGAATCGCATCATAGGGACTGAGACGGTATCGCAAATCCTCGCGGCACGCCTGTTCATCATCAACAATGAGCACTTTGATTGGTTGCATCATAGTCTTCCTCTATCGAGATCGCAGGTAAAATAAATGAAACACGATTTCCGTTTGGTGTGGATGAGTATTGCAGTTTTGATTCAATACCAAACAAAGAAACTAACCGTTGATTAACGGTATAGACACCAATGCCATGCCCGCTATCCGTTTGAGATTGTATATGTGCCAACCCCAAGTTCCTTTTGATAACGGCGTTTATGGGCGTCCCATTGTCATGGATGCTAATAAAAACACCACATTCTTGTCTATGAATTTCTATTTCGAGACGCTTGCAACTGCTCGTATTATGTCGAATTGCATTTTCAACGAGAGGCAATAGAGTAATGGGTGGGATCAAGTGGTGTTGTGTACCGGTATCGATTTGATAGTGAATTTTTAAACGACTTCCAAATCGTGCCTGCTGAATGGCTAAATAGGATTGAATATGGTTGAGTTCTTCGTCAAGCTTAATATATCGCCTATGTACTGTCGCATTGAGGTTTTCATTGTAAAAATGTGCGAGATTCTCCAATAGCTTTCTTGCCTCTTCAGTATCCTTGCGCAGGGTATTGATAATTGTCACAAATGCATTACCTAAAAAGTGAGGATAGAGTTGTGCATGGAGTGCATTGACTTCTGCGGACTTAGCGAGGTGTTGTTGTTTCTGCGATTCTTGGATATCAAGATATTGACTTAATACTTGTGCAATGTTATCGATCAATAGTTGGGTCACTGAATTTATCGATGACGAATTTTTGAAATACACATCAAGATTGGCCACGGGTTCACTACAGCAGGTAATTTTTGTTGAAATTCTGTGTGCTCCATTTCGAACTGTCGGTGTGATCGAGGCATCAGAATGATTCGCAATACGAATATCAACTTCATCAGCGCCGATGTTTTGTCTTATCGTTTCAGCGACTTTCAAGCGTGTGTTCTGATCCTCCAGAATGGAGTCCTGTTGTAGGCTTGCACCCACGAACTTAAGTGCCTTTTGTGTTTGTGCCATATCACGAAGAAATCGATCTCGATAAACCAATTCGAACACCCACATAAAAATTGCACACCCTATGGCATTGCTAATAATCATGGGAAAAGCAATTGCTTGAACCAGCTCAAGTGCATTCTTAAATGGACTGGCTACAAGTAAAATAATACCCATTTGCATAGCCTCCAAAACGAAGCCTAGTAACAATCCAATAGTGATATTTCGGGTAGCATTCGAACCACGAAAACGGTGGAAAAGTCCGGCAATCAGACCGGAAATGACGGTTGCAATGGAGCAGGCTAGAGCAGTAAATCCATCAAGATTATATCGATGGATTGCAGCAATAACTCCCGCGCCGACCCCAACAGGTACACCAGCGAGAAACCCAGCTGCAGCCACGGCCACTGTACGTGAGTTGATGATTGCTTCATTTTCGCCTAGGTTTGTTTGCCAGTATTGATAGGTTTGACTTTCACTATCGTAACTGATTCCACTATATGTGCTAAATATTGCAAATGTACCAAAAAGGCAGGCTGCATAAAGAACATGCAAGTGATGCTTTGATCGTCCCTGTATCAGGGCTTGAAACCAACCAATGCGAGTAATAAGAAATACTACACAGATAATGATCGCGAGTCTTTCAAAAGCAATGATAAACATATCGACCATGCTGGATCCTTTCGCTCAGTATTATCAAGTATAGATCGTTGCCATACAAAATGCGCATTTACTGAGGCGCTGAAACACAATATCGAATCAATGAAAACGCAAGATGAGACAAGGTGGGCTAGTCGAGGGCGATGTAGCGTCCAATAATACAAGGTACACAGGGTGTCGGGATACATATATCAGCGACAGCCTACTGATTGACTATCAACAAACAATCGGAGGATGGCTAATGGGTACGGTGTTATCACTCTTTATAATATTTTTAATTGCATCTATGTTTGGGGCAATGGCTTATTCTAAAAATCATACCCGCATGGATTATATCAGTAGCTACCAATTACCCGAAAAAGTCTTGGTAACTCTACAAGAAAAATACCCACATTTGAGTGAAACAGAAATTTCAACCGTAATTGAAGGTTTCAAGCAATATTGTTATGTCTATTTGAGAGAGCACAAAGAACTTACCGCGATGCCGTCCAAAGTTGTCGATACTTTATGGCATGAGTTTATTATTCATACCAAGAATTATGAAACGTTTTGTCTGAATAGTTTCGGGCGATTTCTTCATCACTCGCCGTTTTCTAAGTTGATGGAACCAGAAAAAATTAGTGATGCCTACAAACGAACATGGTATTACGCATGTGAATATGAAAACCTGGATCCTAGGAAACCGACACAATTGCCACTGCTTTTTGCAATAGACACGATATTGATTATTCCCGACGGCAACATTATGAGCTTAAAGCAAGCCGATTCGCTTGATCCAGGTACTCAGCCAGACACTGGCCATGTATTTCTATTGTACAATGGTATGATCACGTCAATTGATGAAAGTTTTGATTTTGGATGTGGGGGGTGTGGAGGGTGACACAACATGTTAAAGAATTAGCCTCATGACACGGTGTAGTTAGTTAAACAGCAACCCAAAAAGTATCGGTTGGTACAAAATAATCGTTAAACAAGGACGGAGCAATGCACACTAGTTGTCATAAGAATGACACAGGCGAGGACAAGCCGGTTGAGATTGGCCTTCAATCTCAAGATGCCCAAATAATGATTATGGGCATTGCTTCAATTGTGATGTTTTTTCTATCGCCAAGTGGCAGCCTGATACAAATTGTCGCTGCAATTTTTTTGTTTGTTGATGCAATGATTATTGGTGTTAAAAAAGTTCGAATAAAAAAGCGGATAACAAGCTTATCCCCGTTGGGCTGGGGCGTCTTTATGCTATTGTTGCAAATTGTTGCCTTTCCTTTTTATGTAAGTGAGCGCAATCGCATAAGAACAAAAGAGAGCACCGATCTATTTTTTGTACTCGCCTCGATTTTCTTTTCCATTAACCTTGTTCTATTTACACTTTTCCTAATACAAAGTGGCTAGGTGAAAACGGGGGCAGATTGATTTATTCTCAGTATGTTTATCTCAAACTTGTAGCAATACAAATGGCAAATCAAATGATTGCCTATCCCTGGTTTAGAGTTCACGAAAAACTGCCATCATTGAAGCAGGTCAACAATGGTGGTCAAAATATGAATCACTACAGTAAAACTTAATCTATTCTATGAAAAATCCCTATCGAATAAAACAGCGTTGTCTACTAGTTGCGGTATGTTTAATATGCATCACGCCACTATTTGCCGCTACGAAAACACACCAATATGAATTGTTTCAATTGATTACCATTGAACTTTCAACCAAATGGGAAGTACAAAATACCAACCTTATTCGACAACGCCCATCGCTGTCCTCGACTTTTGATAAACAAGAAATGGAAGAGCTTTATGAACTGATTGCTCCTACGGATCAAATCATTTTTACGCGAGAACAGTCTTGGTTCGAGAAAATAAGAAATCTGTATGTAGATCGAATTAACATAATGAAGCAGCCTGGGATGCTCATGGAGCCTGATGTTTTCCAACGCTTCTGCCAGGAAGATCAGGCCCGGCTAAAAATACAGTTTTCTAAAGCCATCCCACAACACAAATGCTTTTCTACGCGTTTTACTAAATTTCCAATGAACTTAAGAGAATACGAAATGCCATCAGATAAAGGCTATATTCATATTGTAGAGCATTATGTCCAGGTTGATCCTTTCAGTGTGATTTTAATTTCTATCGGGACTATGGGAAACAAAAAAAAACAGCTTCTAGAGGAATTTGAATCGATATTGCGTTCAATGTCAGTTGACATCCGCTATGCCGAATAGAGGGCCCCTAAGAATATAGGGAGCAAGTCGGAGAAGCGCTAGTCGTTATCCCAAGCTTGGCGTCACAAATTAATTGCGACAGAACCGGTTTGCTTAAACAGCCCCCTAGCAAGAGCTAGGGATTCAAAAGTAATTCATTATCTTTCACATAAGAACTAACCTTTCGAATGTCAAGGATAAAACGCATAAAGCCCCCGACGGGGGCTTTATATTATTTCGGTGATAATAATGGAATTATGCCGCTACCACTTGAATATGTGGTTCGCGCTTTGTACGAGGGTTTTTCTTTTTGATGCGTATTTCAACATCTCTACCTAGAGAGTTTAGATGCTCAAAAAGACGCTCTACAGTAAAGTGTTTCAGATTTCCTCGTTTAAGATTAGAAACATCAGGTTGATTAATCCCTAAAACTCTAGCCGCTTGCGCTTGTGTGATTCCTCTATGTTTCAAAATTGAATTGATAGAGGATGCAATTTTAGCTTTGAGTTTTAATTCTTCTGGATTAGCGCAACCAAGGTCAGCGAACACATTGCCGCTACCTTCAGTTACTTCTATTTTTTCAGCTTTTTTGCTCATTTTCCTGCCTCTATTTTTTGCCGCCGAAATTCTTTGCATAGTGCTCTTCGGCTTTTTTGTACCTTGCTCTCATGGTGTCTATATCGGGTTTGGGTGTAGCTATACCTGATTTAGATTTCTTTTTGAAAGCGTGAAGAACATATACAGCTTTTTCAAATTTCACTGTATAAACAGCTCTGTATGTGTCGCCCTTATGGTCATCATAAACTTCAAAGATGCGTCCTCCCTTTACAACGTTTGCAAGAGGTTTGGCATTGTCTGCCTTAACACCTCTTTGGGCAACGTCTAAAGAGTACCCCATAACATCCTTAACCCCTTCTGGGAATTTTTTCAAATCCTCTAAAGAAGAGCCTATCCAATATAGCGGCTTTTCAGTAACTTTCTTCATAGTTAAATATATGCAACTGCATATATATTTACAAGTGAAAAATGCAAAAATTGTTCATTTTTCGATGATTTAGGTGAAAATCAATTGAAAAAATAATGGAAAATACTGTATGGCATTAAAATCTAGTCCTTTTCTGTCGACAACAATGCAGTATATGTTGGTTATCTCGCCATAGCAGAAAAAACAGGAAAAAGCCATGGGTAATGTATCATTTCTAGTAGGGTTTGGGCTAGCAGGGTATGCTGGCTATTCAGGGTTAATTTGGTATTTCATATTTATCTCATCTTTTCTTGCGGCAATTGGGTATTTTTTCGTTCGTGCCCCGCAGATGCATGGGATTGTAAAAGCAGACGGTGTTGTGGCAATTCCTAAGTTGCTACTTATTCAAGACGGATGACAATTACACTGGCGCCAATGATAAACCAAGAAACCTTGGCCAAGGCAAAGCCGTGGATAAAACCAATGGCAAAGGCAAAAAACTTGGCCACGACAAAGGCAAAGGCCAGAGCAAAAAACAAAACGGCAAAGCCCCTAGCAACGGCAAAGGCGCGAAGCAATTCCAAGATGGTAATCATCCGGGTCAAGGCCTAGAACATCGCTCAGACCGAGCCAATGAAGTCGCACAGAACGTTAACAAAAACCCAAATCTACAATACTTACTCGATGATCCCAACAGCCCGTATTACCAAGGTGGCACACCGGGTCAAACCGATCCTGATGCCCCCATCCAAAACGAAGACGGCACGATACATGATGCACAAATCATTGTGATCGGACCGACGGATGATCAGCTATACTTTTTCCATCCGGATCATTTGGGCTCCACCAGTTATGTGACCGATGAAGAGGGAGATATTCACGAACATGTCGAATACTTTCCGTTTGGTGAGACCTGGTATCAAGAAGGCGGAAACAATAAAGTCACGCCGTATTTGTTTACCAGCAAAGAACTCGATAGTGAAACCGGGTATTATTATTTCGGAGCGCGTTATTACGATCCAAGAGTTTCTACTTGGATTAGTCCGGATCCTGCGTTTAGTAAATATTTTCCGAATAGTAATAAATCGACGAAGTTTAATGTGCCACGTTTAGAAAATGACTGGCAAGCTTCCTACAATTTACCCGGCTTAGGGGGTGTACTGAACACGGCGAATAATAATGTCTATGCTTATACTGGGAACAATCCAATACGATATACGGATCCCGATGGAAATTTCCTAGTAACCGCTGTGATCGCAGGTGTGCTCGACGTCGCTACGCAAGCTGCAGAAATGCAACTCGGATTGCGTGATGAGTTTAGTGTTGGTTCGGTAGTCACTTCAACTGTAGCGGGTGCAGTCGGTGCAGGCTTGGTAAACCAAATCAAGAAAACCGCAACGCTTGCCAAAATGGCGAAGTCCAAACAAATGGCCATGGAAATCTCAACAGAAGCAGCGGTTTCAATTGGTGCTGAAGCGACGAAGAATGCAGTGCGTCTTGATTCTCAAGAGGCGAAGAGTGGGAGTGAATTGTTTGACAATGTCGCAAAAGATGTTATCGGCACAAACATAATGGCGAAACCCCTTGATAATGTTATTGATAATACGAAATTTTCTGGTGGGAAAATAGGTACTATTACCAGCGGTGTAATTAGTACTGGGATAAGTATCAAGAATCAGCTATCAATCGATCAGGATCAGTAATATGAATGCAATAGAGAAATACTTGTTAAATAAAAAATACGGATTCTACATAATAGGGTGGCTTATATTTATTTACTTAATCTATAAGGACACATTCAATGTGAAATCAACAATTTTTACTATTGCGATGATAATAAATATATTTTCAATTATTTATCTAGCGGTAGAATTGGCAAAACACAAAATTGCCATAGCTACCAACAACATCTTTCTTCCACTACTTCTAATAATAACGATCACATTAAGTTTAGCAATTGCATATTTTGATAATCCTAAAACCCTAATTTATGTTTACACAGTATCTCCTTTTCTGGGTGTTTTTGCTTTTATTGGAGTTATAAATTCTCACCGCAGAAAAAGTCCTATAAAATAATTAGTGTCAGAGTTTGCCCTCTACATTGGATAAAACGAAATTTTCAGGTGGAAAGATTGGAACGATATCAAGTGGGAAGTGTTCAAAAATCTGTGTCATTCCATTAAAATCAATGCACACGTATCCACGCAACAAACTTAAAGGCGAACTCTGTGATGTAATCAACCTCAACTTAACCAGTGCATGGAATTTCCGTCTGTGGATGCGACTGGCCATGCTTTTTATTGGCTTCAAAATCGTGTAGCCACTGAGCGAGTCTTCGTGTTATTCGAATATATGTGACCACGACGCATGTTTTCGATTTGATGACGAGGATCATCGAAGACGTTCAGTTGTTCGAAGTTTGGTAGTACTTTTTCTAAATTGACTAAAATAGTTTCCCAATTTTCGCTCCAAAATTTAATGAAAAAATGGGAAAGAATATTCTCATCAAGTTTTTTGTATTGCTAAGTATTTTTGCTAAACTTATGGATAGAATTAGAGTTTTGTTTCGGATGTTCCCAACATTTCGAGGGAATGGACACGAAACCCCTAGGCGCAGAAAATAATGGTGGTGATATTAATTTACTTTATCGGTGCAATCGTTTTTGCCGCAATTCTATGGGCCGTCTATCAAAAATATTTTGGTGGCACAATGAACAATAAAGTTGAATTTGAAATTAGAGCTGTGGCATTTATCGATGTGCTTGGCTTTAAATCTGTAGTTGCCGAGGCAGAGTCAGAGCAAAAAGTTTTTTCAGAATTAGAGTCACTCATCACCATCCTGTCCACTGCTGTTCCTAACTTAGATGGTTCTGTCGATCAGAACGTTCCTTCCGAATTAATACCAAAACATATTTATATTTCTGATTGTATTATTTTGAGCGCGCCACTAACTTCTGACAAAAGGAAAAGTTATAATGGATTGTCAATTTTGGTTATGCGGGTAATTCAGTTAACTCACATTCTCTTGGATAAGGGTTACCTAATTCGTGGTGGCATTTCCATCGGTAATGTGTGGCATACAGAATCCAATATAGTGGGTGTCGCATATCAAGAAGCATACATGATTGAACAGAAAGTCGTGGTTCCATGCGTCGAACTTTCATCTACTGCAATCGATCACTGGAATAAATCGGAGTACTCAAGCAATAGTATGTGTTTGGAATATTGCGATAAAGTTATAGTTAACGGGTTACACGACTTCTATATTCAGGATGAATCATCTCAAGGTACCACGGCAACATACGAAGGATATCTTCAAACTGTAGAGAACAATGTAGAACGTGCACTATCTGAAGACGTAAGATATAAATGGTGGTGGTTTGGGCAATTTATTAAAAGAGAAATTGAAAGGAACCCTTATAATGTTGACTGAGTTCTTTTTCAAAGTCGCGCATATCGATTGCCAATATCCGATCAGCTTCTGCTTCGGTGATGCTTAGTTTTGTCACTGATTCATAGGCATCGGCGCCAATATTAAATTGGCCCTCTTTATTAAAACTATTGGGATCAGCGAGAAATTTCTTATATTGTTTTTCAACAGCATCATAATCTGTTCGGATTTCATTCTTGGTGGCAGGTTTACCTGTGGTTCGATTCGTAATTAAGGTTCTTGAGCGCTGGGGCTTTGCCCTTCCAAAAGTGGGCTTGCCTTCATTGTTGTCTGCATACCAATGTCTATGTGAAAACGTGTTCAAGTGAATTTTGATCGAGACACATTCGCAAACTAGATATGTAAAATCGGTAAACTGAACCTGCCCATCAGGGCTTAGCCTTTATTAAAACACTCTACGCCTTCGAAACAGAAACTAAAGATGCGACACCCGAACAAGAACATCAAGCACGACAACAATACTCAAAACCCACATCGAGCAATTCAAAACCTGGCTGGAAAAATCCAGTCAACACGTCCCGCCAAAAACACTCACCGGTAAAGCCATTCATTATACCTTAATGCGCCTAAATCATTAAATCCCAAAGTGTATGTTTATTGAAATGCCAGCATGCGAGCCGTCAAAGCTTAGCCCATTATTTGTTTTGTAATTCATTTTCATATAATGCAATTTCATTTCAAGTGCGCCTTCGTACTGAAATCCGAGGAATACCGCTGGTCCAATTGCATTTTTAAACTGAAGTTTGCGTGGCGTGGTTTCTTCATAATAATAAATTAGGAGATTCTCATCGTTTACGTCAGTCACTCGATGATTTAAATCCAAATTAACACCAGCGCCCAATTCCACACCGATGTTTGAGAAATTAAATAATTCATAGATGAGATAGGTTTGTAAGTTTATTGCGCTGACTTCCACGTCCGAATTAAAAAACTTATAACCTATATCCGCCCGATAACTCCAGTCAGCAAAATTGAATAGACGATTGCGGTAACCCAGTTGTGCGATCGCTGCATCACCCGCACTATAGGGGGTCATTTCGTTACTCACAAAAAGTTGGTTTTGACCGAAGCCGGTAAAAACGCCAAATGACGGCGCATGCGGTTTAATTGCCGGTGCATAGTTCTTTTCATATGGCAAAAAGAAAACAAATTGTCCGTGATCAACAATTTCGGCGTTGAGCACATAAGTTTTTGCGGGCAAAAGTAGATTCATATAAAGCGGAACCAGAGGATACATTCGCGCTACCTTATAGGTGTGTCGGATGTTCTTGCCTAAATATGCTTGGTCAGCGACTAAAACAATATAGCGGTAAGCAGGTGTAATCTCGAATTTGTAGCCAATGGAAAATCCATGGGTCAAGCTACTCGAAATTTTAGGCTGATTATTCAGCTCAGCTAATACGTCGAAATTTTCAGAAAGCAATAGTATTTTTGGAAAGAAAACCTGCTTCTTTTTTACCAGACTGTTAATGATTATACGGTGTTTTTTCTCATAACGAGGAAGCTGATAAAAATAAGCTGCTTGCGATAACTCGCCGTCTTTAATGAATTGTATCTCGCTGGGAAGACGACCCTGATGACCTATATCGAGTGGCGTGTAGCTAAATTGGCTGTAATCTACTGCGCCATACGCAGGGGAAAAAGTAATATAAAACAATAGGGTAAGGAAAAAGATACGGGACATCATGAAATCCGCTTATGGCGATGGTTATAATTTGATCTATTATAACATTAAAATATATGCGATAATAGTTTTGCTTGGAAAATTAGTCATGCAACTATTTTAATAAAAAGTTTGCCCGGTCATTTAAATCAATTCGAAACGAAACGCTGAAGCTCACACCCTCACTCGCAAACGGGTTTCGTAAGCTTTTGATGATGCATGGGCAATCCTGAACTGAGAAAAATTCGATGTTTAAATGTTCGTACATTCTTATTTTCGCGATTTTAACGCTTGTATTAACGGCTTGCGGCTCGGGTGCAAAGCAAACCGAAGTCTTTATATACCCCCATGAACTGATCAGCGATTATGGACGCAATGGTTGTGGAATTCATCAACAAGAATTGATTTGTTGGGGTAAATTTTTCGGAGAACAGCAACCGAAGATTGAGCATCCGATACAAGTTAGTGTTGGTTCAGAGCACGCCTGTGTTTTACACAAAGATGGCGTGAGTTGTTGGGGTAATAACACCTGGGGACAGACCGATGTCCCTGCATTGAAGAATCCAATACAAGTAAAAGCGGGTGCTCGACACTCCTGCGCGTTAGAGCGCGGCAAAGTCGTTTGTTGGGGTGAAAGCAATCAAGCGAAAGTACCACCTTTGGATCATCCCAAGCAAATAAGTGTGGCTGGTTCGCATAATTGCGTACTGGATCGCCATCAAGTTAAATGTTGGGACAGCAAAAGCAGCGTTCTAGAGAGAGTTCCACAGCTGCGTGACAGGCCGAGCTTTGTTAGTGCGGCAGCGAGTAGTGCGTGCGCAGTAACACTGGCTGAAAGTTTAGTAACGATCAGTTGTTGGAATGCGGATTCGAGCGTTATCAAACGGGAATTGTCTGATCCAACACTTACACCGACGCTATCGTTGATCAATTTAGATGGTGGTAAGTTCTGCACGGTGATTGATAATAAAATAAGCTGTTCTGGTGCTAGTCCTGTACCAGCAGAGTTGCAGGCCCCAGTACAATATGCATCGCGAACTTGTGCTCTAGATGCCTCAGGTATTGTTTGCTGGGGTGAGTCCTATGTTGATGAGCTTGAATTTCCACCAGCGGTAGACGCTGGCATCTACCTAGACGTTGATGACTATAACAGTTGCGTTATCGACAGGAATAATCAAATTAAATGCAGTCAGGGTTTCAATTTCGAACGTTATTTGCCTGACGATTTATCCCATCCACGTGAGCTTGGTCTCGGATATCGGACAAGCTGTGCATTAGATGACAACGGCTTACAATGTTGGAAGTTAATCAATAATCCGTCGAGGGAGTTAGTATTACTCAACACGCCTGTCGTCAGCGAGCCCAGCCAATTGAACGTGAATTACGAGAGTGCTTGTGTGGTGGATAGCGGTTCCGTCGTGTGTTGGGGGGAAACGCGAAACGATGCAGACTTCTTAGCGAGTTTAGAAAATGTTTCGGTTTTAAAGATTGAAAATTATTTCAGTTGTGCGATTAGCAATTCAAAAGTCGTGTGCAGTAAAGAAATAACCAATATGCCACTTGAAGTAGAAGCAAGTGATTTTGCCATTGGAAATGGAGTGGATTTGTGTGCGTTAAGCAATGGGCAGATTAATTGTTGGGGTGACAGCGCATTGACCCAACTCACACCGCCAACATTGACTAGTCCTTCGAATGTTGTGATTGGAAAAAATCATATTTGCACTTTGGACGATGGTAGCGTGCTTTGTTGGGGAAAATATTATCCCAATGGTCGTCGTTATACTCAATTAAGTAATCCGCATCAATTAAACATTCACAAAGATACAGTGTGCGCGCTTGATGAACATGGCGTAAATTGCTGGCCAATACTTCCACAAGAGATGCGTTGGAGTAAAAGTTAACACACAAACCAGGGTTACGCAGGTCTTGTCTTTTGCCTTAAGCGACAAATGAGCTAAATTTAAAATTATGGCGAGACCACTACGAATTGAATTTGCTGGGGCGTTGTATCATGTGACCTCACGAGGAAATGAATGCAAAGCGATTTATCAAAATGATAATCAGGGTTGGCCAGGATTCGTGTCAAATACGCCAAAAACTAATACAAGCAAATGAATTCATTTAGTAAATTGTAAAGAATATTCTTGGGATAATTGGTTTCAATTTTTGAGTTTCACCATCATTATTCAAAGACTGATACGTGAACCGGCGGATCTCGTTTTAATCCCGGCCAACCCTCTAATACCCAAGGAAAATTTATACCGTAAGCATACAAATCCCACCCCG
>Ga0224506_10000264_pt1 | contig 49587 bp, 52 predicted proteins | sample SF_Jan12_sed_USG_2_FD_169108 | JGI IMG/M metagenome (GOLD analysis project Ga0224506, IMG submission 169108) | Sediment microbial communities from San Francisco Bay, California, United States - SF_Jan12_sed_USGS_8_1 | ecosystem: Environmental > Aquatic > Marine > Sediment | place: USA... | reverse complement strand
ATTATTGGTCATTGTAACGTCACTGATGTCTTTATTAATCACCAAATATGAAAAAAGTGTCGGTGCATTACCTGAAGATGGCGTGCCTTCACCAACAGCTGTTATTCCAACTCACGGCTCCCTAGCTCATTCCGAGACCGAAAATAGAACATTGATCTCTATTCTAACAGCGGCCGTACACAAATACCGCTCTCGTCACAAACAGTGATTTGTCGCTGAACCATATATCTTAGTTAACACTTGAAGGCCATTATTATGACCGAATCTAAACAAGCACTTGGCATCACAGACGTCGTATTACGTGATGCACACCAATCATTATTTGCAACTCGTTTACGTCTTGATGACATGTTACCCATTGCCGACAAACTGGATCAAGTTGGCTTCTGGTCTGTAGAAACATGGGGAGGCGCGACCTTTGATGCCTGTATTCGCTACTTAGGCGAAGATCCTTGGCACCGAATTCGCACTTTGAAAGCTGCGATGCCTAATACGCCACAACAAATGTTGCTTCGTGGGCAAAACTTACTCGGTTATCGTCACTATGCTGATGATGTAGTCAATAAATTCGTAGAGAGAGCTGCAATTAATGGTGTAGATGTCTTCCGTGTATTTGACGCAATGAACGATCCACGCAATCTGGAAACGGCTATCAAAGCAGTTCTCGAAAATGATCGCCATGCTCAGGGTACGATTTCCTACACACTCAGCCCCGTTCATGATCTCGCTATGTGGATTGATTTAGCCAAACGTATCGAAGATATGGGCGCACATTCTTTATGTATTAAAGATATGGCTGGTTTGCTTAAGCCATATACCGCATTTGAGCTGGTTAGCAGTCTTAAGCAAGCTATTGATATTCCGGTACAAATGCATTCACATGCGACAACAGGTCTATCAACAGCCACTATTCTTAAGTGTGTCGAGGCAGGTATCGATAATGTTGACACTGCCATTTCAACCATGTCGATGACTTATGGTCATTCGCCCACAGAATCTGTTGTGTCAATTTTTGAAGGCACCGATCGAGACACTGGCCTCAATATTCAATTACTGGAAGAAATCGCCGATTATTTCCGTGATGTCAGAAAAAAATATGCTCAATGGGAAGGTTCACTTAAAGGCGTTGATTCGCGTATTTTAGTGGCACAAGTGCCGGGCGGCATGCTAACCAATATGGAAAGCCAGCTTCGCGAACAAGGTGCCAGTGATCGTTTTGATGATGTTTTGGCTGAAATCCCTCGTGTACGTGAAGATTTAGGCTACATTCCGCTAGTGACACCAACGTCACAAATTGTTGGTACTCAAGCCGTTCTAAACGTATTAACTGGTGAACGTTACAAAACTGTCACCAATGAAACAGCAGGTGTATTAAAAGGTGAATATGGTGCAGCCCCTGCTCCGTACAACAGTGAACTGCAACAACGTGTCCTTGAAGGCGGTGAAGCAATCACATGTAGACCAGCCGATTTGATTGCGCCGGAGATGGAAAAACTCACTGCCGAATTGCAAGAACTTGCGAGTGCTGACAACATCACGTTAGAAACTGGCGAACGTGAAATCGATGACGTTTTAACCTATGCCTTATTCCCTCAGGTCGGATTAAAATTTCTTGCAAACCGTAACAATCCTGATGAATTTGAACCCATTCCAACGCTAAAATCCGCACAGATGGCAACGCAGTCAACTTCATCAGCATCACATCAAGATGTATATACCATTGCTGTAAACGGTCAAAGCTATGTCGTACAAGTCAATGAAGGTGGCGATATCAGTAACATTGCACCTGCAACAGTACAACAGTCATCTACACCTGCTGAACCCGCTTCAGGTGGTGAAGCAGTGACTGCACCATTAGCAGGCAACATCTGGAAAGTTGAAGTCAATGTAGGCCAAACAGTGCAAGAAGGTGATGTGTTAATCATTCTCGAAGCAATGAAAATGGAAACACAAATTGTAGCCAGTAAGTCAGGTGTTATCACATCAATTTCGGTCAAACCAGGGGACGCTGTAAAAGTCGGCGACCACCTTGTTTCAATCGCATAAGGGTTTAAAACATGGAGAATTTATTACATCTATGGCACAACACTGGCTTACATCAAATGGAGCCTGGGCAAGGCGTGATGATTGCGATTGGCATGTTGTTGCTCTATCTTGCCATTAATAAGAACTTTGAACCCTTATTACTTGTACCTATCGGGTTTGGCGGTGTATTAGCAAATATTCCCGGTGCCGGCTTAGCCGAACAGGGTGGCATATTACATATTTTCTATACTGTCGGTATCGAAAGTGGTGCTTTCCCACTCATTATATTTATGGGTGTTGGCGCAATGACCGACTTTGGCCCCCTGCTATCTAACCCAAGAACTTTATTCTTGGGCGCAGCAGCCCAGTTTGGTATTTTTGTGACTCTAATGGGCGCAGTATTATTATCAGCCCTTGGCGTCTTTGACTTCAGTCTGGCCGATGCTGCAGCTATTGGTATTATTGGCGGTGCAGATGGGCCAACATCTATCTATGTCGCAAGTAAACTCGCTCCAGATCTATTAGGTGCTATTGCCGTTGCTTCATACTCATACATGGCACTGGTTCCGTTGATACAACCACCTATCATGCGAGCCCTCACCTCTGAAAAAGAACGAAAAATAAAGATGGTACAACTGCGCCACGTTTCACAACGTGAAAAAATTATTTTTCCACTTTTATTGCTATTATTAGTCGCCTTTTTATTACCTGATGCCGCACCATTATTAGGTATGTTCTGCTTTGGCAATCTAATGAAAGAGTGTGCCGTGGTCGACCGTTTAAGTAACACCACTCAAAACTCATTGATCAACACTGTCACTATTTTTCTGGGATTAGCAGTTGGCTCGAAACTCAGTGCTGACAAATTCCTGGATTACACGACCTTTGGGATTTTGTTATTAGGTATGGTCGCCTTTGCTATTGGTACTGCATCGGGTGTCATCATGGCTAAATTGCTAAACAAAGTTAGCAAACAGCACATTAATCCTCTAATTGGATCAGCTGGGGTATCTGCTGTCCCAATGGCCGCTCGTGTATCAAATAAACTTGGCCTTGAGGCTGACCCTCACAACTTCTTATTAATGCATGCCATGGGACCGAATGTCGCCGGTGTTATCGGTTCAGCCGTTGCTGCAGGTATTATGATTAACTACGTTGCAGGTTAGTAAACCACGAAACGTACATGCCCCGGACAGCAGCAGTGTCTGGGGCATTTTAATCAATAATTCGGGCTGTTGAAACAGTATTGGCAATACCTTTGATCACACACATGTGATCTGTAAATGGCCAATAGGTAACAACTGAAGCTTGCCATTTTCCGCCAGTCACCTCATCATCCACCACTATTGGCCCAAGCAACTTGACACCACTCTCTTCGGCCTGTTGAATTAGTTCCTGTTTAGCCATTCCATTACCAATTGAGTTACAGAACCTATCTACATTGTCAGTATCCCAGATATAAAATATTGGAAATATAATAGCTGCGACCACTATCAATTGAATTACATTCACTAAGCTTTTCATTTCCACACCCCGAATCTATGTAGATAATTACAATATATATATACCCCTAAAAGTCATCGCCGTGAAGTGATTCACACTTTTCTTAAAACTTCCTTAAATAAAATTCAGTTAGCCCTTGATAATTAATCTTTTTTCTTCAACATGTCAGCAAGATCAGCAAAGGGATTATGGGTAGTCACTGTATTTGTTGAACCATCATCTGAGCTACCATAACGCACCTGTTCTATATAACGGGAATGCTCATTATCATGGCAATAAATACACAATAACTCCCAATTACTGCCATCAGCAGGGTTATTATCGTGATTATGGTCACGGTGATGAACTGTTAATTCCTGCAAATTTTGATGAGTAAACTCTCGTGAACAACGTCCGCAGACCCATGGGTACATTTTTAAGGAACGTTCGCGATATGTTTGTTCACGCTCAGCTTGATACTTTTTAGCTTGTGCGACGATATCGTCTAGGCGTTTGTTTTTTTCTGTACTCATTGTTTATACCCTTCACTTAATACTACATATATCTTGATGATGAATAACTATTCTGTTGTCTGTTCGCCATAATTTATCAGATATCTATATCCCGCCGACATGAATAAATATCTCAAATGAATACAACTTCTGTAAACTATCACTATACTTCACCATAGGCCTGCCTGATGACAGAACATACCACCACAGTCGTCCTTGATCACCCCCCGACTGAATTATATAAAATTTTAAAATTTGAAGGGCTCGCATCTAGTGGTGCTGAAGCTAAACAGTTCATTTCTGATGGTCTGGTCTTAGTGAATGGTGAAATTGAAACTAGGAAACGCAAAAAAATTGTCACTGGCGATACCATAGTGTTTGACAATCATATCCTGACCATTACCGAGTAACCATCTTATTCACACTCTGTTATCCATCCTTTTTAAGGATATATAACCCTCACAGCCTATCTATTTCTTAAGTTATGGTGAATTAGCAACTAAACACCGATACCTCTACGCGCCTGTTCTTTTTGTGCACGCTCTCGTCTTAAATGATTCTGTATTTTTTTTTGTAGTTAGCAAGATTCAGGCATAGAATCAAAAGTGGAGGATCTAGATATTTTTCATCATCAAAACTGTAAATTTAGAAGTTAATGAGGAGAAAATATGCAAATACCATTACAAATCACATTTAAAGATATGGATCATTCCGATGCTCTTGAAGCGAAAATAAGAGAAAAAGCCGAAAAGCTTGAACAGTTTTCACAACAGATTATGAGTTGCAGAGTCGTTGTCGAAGAGCCACATAAGCACCATCATCAGGGAAACCTGTTTAGTATAAAAATTGACGTTACTCTTCCTGGTCATGAAATAGTTGCAAACAAGCAGTCTGACCAAGATCACTCTCATGAAGATGCTTACGTCGCTATTAGGGATGCTTTCGATGCAGTTCGGCGGCAGATTCAGGATCGGGTCAGTAAACGTCGCGGCGATGTAAAAGTGCATGAGATTGCTCCACATGGCCGTATTAAAGCCCTTTATCCAGAGATGGATTATGGCCTTATAGAGACCATAGATGGGCGGGAAATTTATTTTCATCGTAATAGTTTAATTAACTTTAATTTTGATGATCTTGAAGTCGGTAATAAAGCCCATTTCTCCGAAGAGGCCGGTAATGAAGGTCCTCAGGCCAGCAGTGTTCATATTGAAGGCAAGTAATTTGAGGATTAGTAAAATTCATCACATTGTTAAGAAAACTACTACGTAAATAAAGGAGTATTAATATGTCTGTTGGTGAATATTGTAATCGTGATGTTGTTATCGTTAATAAGACAGAATCCATTCATGAAGCAATCAGATTGATGCGATCGGAACATGTTGGAGCAGTCGTAGTGGTTGAAAAAATCAATGACTCTGTTGTTCCACAGGTGTGTTGACTGATCGCGATATTGTCATAGAAGTGTTAGCTAAAAATGTTGATCTCAACGCTGTCACTATCAATGATGTTATGAGTTTTGACTTAATGACAGTCAATGAGTCTGTAGATTTAATGACCGCAATTAAAACAATGCGTAACAAAGGGGTGAGACGTGCACCTGTAGTCAATGATAATGGTGCTCTGGTTGGAATTTCTTTCGGTGGATGATGTGCTTGATCTCCTCGCTGAGCAAATGATGGATCTGGCAAAATTGATTTCAAAAGAGCAATATCAAGAACAAGCAAAAACCGTTTAGGAAAGTGATTTGACTTGGATCATTGAAACTATTTCATTCCTGTTACTGGTCTGAAAAAGGATTATTCCTATGAACAACAAACTGTTTTCTTACCGTTTTATTGGGATTGTATTTGGTTTATTTTTGGCGACAGTTTTGAGTAAGAAATTGACTGTGAACGAACCTGACAATGCAGGTGAAATCACTCTATTCATGTCAGGTGACGTGATGTTGGGAAGAGGCATCGACCAAATCTTACTGCATCCCAGCAAACCCGTGTTATATGAACCCTATATAAGAAACGCTATCGAGTATGTGAAACTGGCTGAACGTAGAAATGGGCCCATTCCCTACCCTGTTGATTGCAACTATATCTGGGGTGATGCACTTGCGATGCTTAATCAAAAATCACCCGATGTAAGAATGATTAATCTTGAGACCAGCATTACCAAAAGTGATGACTACTGGAAATGGAAAGGCATCAACTACAGGATGAGTCCAGACAATATCGATTGTCTCAGTGCCGCTAAAATAGACGCTGTGTCACTGGCCAACAACCATGTTATTGATTGGGGCTATTCGGGACTGACAGAAACTATTGAAACATTAGATAAAGCACACATAAAACATGCCGGAGCTGGTGAAACACGCCAACAGGCAGAAACTCCAGTAGTTATGGATATTAAGGGGAAAGGTCGGGTTATTGTCTTTTCTTATGGTGATGTAACGAGCGGTGTTTCACAGAGTTGGGCAGCCACTGATACCTCACCGGGCGTCAACAAGCTTGCAGATTATTCCGACAATACCGTAGCCACGATCAAAACAAAAATAAAAGCCATTAAACATCCGGGTGACATAGTCGTCATGTCACTTCACTGGGGCGGTAACTGGGGTTATGAAATTGATCTTGCTCATACTTCGTTTGCCCATAAACTCATCGATGATGCCGATGTAGATGTCATTCATGGTCACTCATCACACCATGTTAAGGGCATGGAAGTATATAAAAATAAACTCATCATATACGGCTGTGGTGACTTTCTAAACGATTATGAAGGCATCAGTGGCAAAGACAATTTCAGAGCTGACTTAGCCTTGATGTACTTCGCCGGTGTGGATCCCACAACAGGCAACCTGCTTCGCTTGCACATGACACCGACCCAGATAAAACATTTCAAAATTAATACAGCCTCTACAGCAGATACTGACTGGTTAGCAACGATGTTAAATAGGGAAGGACAACAGTTTGGCACCCGTGTCGAACTGAATGCTGATAGTACTCTATCCCTACACTGGGACTAACTTTTATGTGTTTTCAGGAACTACTGTTAATAATGAATTTAAGCTTCATGTAAAAATATGAAAAAAAGCTTAGTTAGATAAATGTTTTGTAACCGAAATCATCAATGATATTTTAGTTGTTTTGAAGAAGACAAAATATACCAGATGTTGATTTTGGACATTTAATAATGATCAGTCCAATATGTTATCTATAGCATCATTCCCGAATAGAAGATGGTGTTCGTGTTTTTGTTTCGACCTGGATTGGAAGAATGATTAATAACACACTGAAATTTTTCAAGCGTTCCAACATAACTTATGTTGCTGTATCACTGACGCTGGTTTTTAGCTTCGCATTTGACCTGTCTATATCCTTAGGTGTTGCTGCGGGTGTACTCTATGTTATTCCTGTTTTACTCACACTGAATCTCAAGTCTAAAAATACAACCTACATTGTTGCATCTTTAGGTGTTGTTTTGACCATTATTGGTTTTGTCGCTTCTCCATCTGGAGGAGACATATGGAAGGTTCTGATCAATAGGATACTGGCTATATTTTCAATTGTTAGCGCTGGCATTGTGATTGTTTTAGTCAAGAAAAAGAATGCTGAGCTTGTCGAACAAACTAAACTAGCCCAGGACTCAGAAAAAATAGCTATAAAATCCAATCAGGCCAAGAGTGACTTTCTTTCTAGCATGAGCCATGAAGTGCGCACCCCGTAGAACAGCATTATTGGCATGGCGTATTTCGCACTTCAAACAGATTTAACGCCTAGACAAAAAAATTATATTTCAAACATGAACAGTTCGGCAGGACATTTACTATCCATCATTAACGATGTTCTAGATATTTCTAAAATAGGGGCGGGAAAACTCGAACTAGAACAATCCGTGTTTTACCTAAAAGAGATGGAAGCACATTTGGCCAGTATGTTTACTGAGAAAGTGTCTTCAAAGGACATTACGCTGACATTTGATTTCGATGGGATCGGTGATTATAAGCTGATAGGTGATGAAATACGGTTGGAACAAATACTCATCAACCTAATCAGTAATGCAATCAAATTTACTGACAGCGATGGCAAAGTGGCTGTCAGGTGCAGATTAGAGTATGAAAATGAAGTGGCATGCACCATAAAAATAGAAGTTGAGGATTCAGGCATAGGGATGACACAAGAACAGATAAAACTATTGTTCCAGTCATTCCAGCAAGCCGATAATTCAATAACCCGAAAATATGGTGGCACAGGTTTGGGTTTATCCATATGCAAAAAATTAATCACCATGATGGGAGGAGACATCGGTGTCTCCAGTGACTATGGTAAAGGGAGTACATTCTGGTTTACGGTGTCACTGGATAAATGTAAAGCCACAACAAAAGACATACAGATAACGAACAATGACACTGACTATTGCTTAACTGGAAAAAGAATTTTGCTAGTTGAAGATAATGAATTTAATCAACAAGTCGCGCTGGATATGCTAGAAATAGAGGGCATGATCGCTAAAGTTGCCAATAACGGTGTTGAAGCAGTATTGGCCATGACGAAAGAAGATAATGATTATGCTGGTATATTAATGGATATACAGATGCCAGAAATGGATGGTTTAAGTGCGACTAAAAACATCCGAGCTCTGGGTCATACTGATATTCCAATTATAGCGTTGACTGCAAATGCATCACTTGACGATCGAGAGAAATGTTTTAATGCGGGAATGAATGACTTTATTACTAAACCATATAAGCCTGAAAAATTATATTCAGTACTTAACAAGTGGATAGGGTAACTCAGAACAGGCACTAACCTCGCCCAATTTCAACACTAAATTCTTCGGAAAACGTCAATTTTGGCTTGGTGGTATAATGTGCAATTTTTAATCACTATTCAGGTATAAACATGGCATTAGCAACCGCACGACACATTCTAGTAGACAGTGAAGAAATCTGTCTTGAGCTTAAAAAAGAAATCGAAGAAGGCGCTGATTTCGCTGATGTAGCAAGAGAAAACTCTTCTTGCCCATCAGGTGCTCAAGGTGGTGATTTAGGTGAATTTGGTCCTGGCATGATGGTACCTGAATTCGATAAAGTCGTTTTTTCTGCACCGGTTAATACGGTACAAGGTCCAGTTCAAACTCAATTCGGTTATCACTTGTTAGAAGTCACCAGCCGTTCAGAATAATTCTGTCGCTGTTGAAACAAACAATAAAGAGCCTTATCAGCAATGATAGGGCTTTTTTTGAGCTATATAATTCGATAATCCGGTAAATGCTCTAGCAAGTGTTTGCCGTAACCTTTGGTTAACAAACGTCGATCTAAAATAGTGATCCGTCCTGAATCGGTTTCTTTTCGCAACAATCTCCCACAAGCCTGAATCAATCGTATGCTTACAGCCGGTAATGACAAAGCAACAAAAGGTTGTCCACCCGTTCGTAAAATCCATTCTTGTTTGGCTTGTTCAATCGGGCGGGTAAACACCGGAAAAGGTAGCTTGGTGATCACCACATGAGTGCATAAATTACCCGGAAGATCGACCCCTTCAGCAAAACGATCCATCCCAAAGATAATGCTGCCCTGCCCTGCTTCAATCCGTTTAATATGTTCAACCACCATATTTTTTGGCGACAGTTTACCTCCCTGTAATAACACCTGTGAAACAAGATTATCGGGTAATTGCTGATAGACTTTGTCCATCACTGTTTTAGAGGTAAACAACACCAGTGTAGCCTCTTTCACATCCACCAACTCGATCAGTTTGCTCACGATTTCCTGCTGCCAATGCACCACATTTTCATTAGGCAAAGCCGCCATCGCTGGCAGGGATAATGTCGCCTGTTGCTGATAGTTAAACGGCGATGCAACCGCTAAAAAGTGACTTTCATCAAAACGTTTGAGACCACAGTCACTTCTAAAACGTTGAAACAACCCCAAGCCACGCAAAGTAGCTGAAGTCAGCACCACACCATAGGCGCGATTCCACAGGCTTTTTTCCAGAAAAAAGGCAGCAGTCATCGGGCCGGCATTGATAACTAGAGTGTTGGTTTTGGCAAACTTCTCCAGTGATAACCAACGCACATTAGGCGGCCTGTCGGGTTTGTCTTCATCCAGAAACAACGCCATAAAATCAATCACATAACCAAAGATATTCTGCACTGTGCCAACCTGAGGCAATAACACCTCTGCCACTTTGTTGGGAATTTGTTGGGTTTCCAGTGCATCCTTAATCCACTTGCCAAATACGGCATAGTGTTTATAAATCACATTCGCCCTTTGTAACAGGCCCTGACAAGGTGTAATTAACGCTTTGACTAATGGGCTTTGCCAGTAAATTCTCGGTTCACTGATTTTGCCAGCGATGATGTCTTTAACCAGATCATCGCTTTGCAACAATGTTTCCATTTGTTGCAATAAGGTAATCACCGCTGGCAGATCACGCCGTAACTCCATCAACATATACCCGAAATCATGCTGTCGAAAAGCGAGCGCTTTGGGTATTTTCTTTAACACGCTGTCAGCTGTTTCAGTCGTTTGGTACAGTTGAGCGAAGTTCAGTGCTTTTGCTGCATGATCGAGCGCTTTTTGCGGCAAGTTATGTGCTTCATCAAACACAAACAACACTTCTTCAGGATTCGGTAATACCAGTCCCCCACCCAAATCAGCATCACTCAACACTAAGTCATGATTGGCAATCACTACATTTGCCGTCGCCATTTCACGTCGAACCAGATAATAAGGACAACGTTGATATTTTGAGCAGCTTTTACCAGCGCAGCCTTCAGAATCAGTCGAAATTTTGTGCCAGAGTTCAGGGGCAATAGCATCATGTCGGCTGTCTCTATCGCCGTCCCACTGCTGTTCGTCCCATTGCTGAAAAAGTGTTTCAGCCATCACCTGCTGTTTTGCCTGTTTATATTTGCTGTCTACATCAAACGACAAGTCTTGCTGGTTTTCAGTGGTCACCACCGTCGTTAATTTGCTGGGGCACAAATAGCGTCTACGACCTTTGGCCTGAACCACTTTCAACGCTTTACCCGTTGCACTGGAAAACTGTGGCACATCTTTTTGAAGCAGTTGTTGCTGCAAATTGACCGTGGCTGTACTTATTACCAGCATTTTCTTTTGTTCAAGCGCCACATCAATTGCACCAGCTAGATACGCCAATGTTTTACCAACACCGGTTGGCGCTTCAACCACCGCCATCCGTTGATGCTCGCCTCGTTTCATAGCATCAGCAATAAACAGGCTCATAGCCAGTTGCTGAGGACGCGTTCTGAAATCAGGCATCGATGCTTCGATGTGTTTAAAAATTGCTTCAACCAAGATAAGTGGGCTTTTTATGTGTGACAGCTAAAAGAACGACTATTTTGCTAATCATTGGTTAAATCTTCAATCAATTTCTATCAATCGGTGGATGCATTCCATCTGATTATTGCGGTATATTGCTGTTAAAGGAGAAGGATATGTCGACAACACCCCAAGCCAGCACGATTACAACCTTATGCCTTAATCCAGCACTGGATGTCACTTATCATGTGCCTAGATTAATCCCCGAACAAAAATCCCGCTCAGATGCGGCGCGTCATGATCCGGGTGGTAACGGAATCAATATCGGCCGTGCATTAAAACGAATGCAGGTTGATGCTCATACCTTCTGTATTGTTGCCGGAGATGTCGGCCAGATATTGCAACGCATGTTGACGCAACAGCTTGATAATGTTTATTACGAAAAAGTGAGCGGTGAAACTCGCATCAACAGCACTATCATTGAGCTGGAAACTGAAAAACAATTCCAGGTCACCGATTCCGGCACTGAAATACCACAACAACAACTGAATCGGATCATCGAAGACTTTGTCAGTCAAACAGGAAAAGGTTTCGGCATTATCACTGGTTCATGCCAGCCCAACGTTCCTAATACCTTATATGGCGAGCTTGTGGAACGTATTAATGACATGGGTGGTAAACCCGTGGTGGATACCCACGGCGACACCCTCAAACATACCATCAATGCCAAACCGTTTCTGATTAAACCTAACCGTTATGAATTGGAAACGATTATTAATCAGGAACTACCAACCATCATTAATGTGGCAACAGAAGCCCGACATATTCAGCAACAAGGTGTCACTCATGTCTGTGTCTCGCTCGGCGATCAGGGCGCAGTCTTAGTCAGTCCAGACAACAGTTATTATGCACAAGCACTGGATGTGCCGGTCAATACTACCGTCGGTGCAGGTGATTCAATGGTGGCCGGTTTAATTGCTGGGTTTAGTCTGGGCAACAATGCCGAACACGCATTACGCTATGGCATCGCCTGTGGTGCCGGCACCGTTATGCATCCTGGTACCGAATTATTCTCTGGGCATGAATTGGCTGAGTTTAGACAGCGGGTTGTGATTGAAACACTGGATATATAAATACTCATTCTTAAAATCACTTGAGGCGCGCAATCGGTTGGAAAATGCCGTATTCTAACCAGTCTAATCCTACAATTATATAAAAGAGTTTACGAGTGGCTAAACCCAATTACGCTTTTGAAAAGCGCCAGAAAGAAATCGCCAAAAAGAAAAAGAAGGAAGAGAAGCGCTTGCAAAAAGCAGGAGCCGACGATAGCCAGCCGCAGGACGTTCAACCTATATCAGGTAACGACGATAAAGCGGCAACAACCGGCGACACATAACAAAAAAATCAAGCGCACGGCGTAAAATGGCGCTGATTCTTTTAACGTTATGAGTTAAAAATGAATAGCACTGATCAGTTATGGTTCGTGTTGTTGTTAAATGATTCTATGGAAACATCAGAATAATTAAAGTCAATGAATATTAAATACACAAAGGAAAGCACAGCATGAGTACAGGTACAGTAAAGTGGTTCAATGCAGACAAAGGTTTCGGTTTCATTACTCCAGATGATGGAGATAAAGATCTTTTTGTTCATCATTCTGAAATCCAGGCTTCGGGCGGCTATGCAACACTTAATGACGGCCAGAAAGTTGAATACGAAGTCGGACAAGGCCAGAAGGGACCATGTGCAAATAAGGTTGTGCCTGTCTGATAATTAAATGGGGTCAGAGTCGATTTATGATAGTAAATTTTACTCTGACCCATTTTTAATGGGCCGAATCATTAGTGCCTAATTGTGTTACGATAGGTTCACATTATTTTTCTATTAACCCAAGAAAAAAGGTGCTTCACCGCAGATACGATAGAGTTTCACTGACGCCATTCCCCACCATTTTTGAATCATTCACGTCTTACTCTACTGTGGTCAGAATGGCCTCGATAACAACCCAATCTCAATTGTTTGCGTTATTCGGTTTCCTACTGATTAGCTTTGTGCTGTCTAGTTGGTTTTCCATCGTTATCGCGTAAGCGTTATCCCCTCTCATTTTTCAACACTTCACTTTCTAAAACTCTGGAATGCTTTAACAGGCCAGAGCATGAAACCTGGTTTATTAACGATGCTAATTATTCGTTCATGAACTCAATCGTACTTATTTTTTTATAAAAAAGGACACGTCATGAGTCAACTAACCCTGGGAGTCATTGGGACTTCAAAAAAGGAGGATGAGCGACGTCTTCCTATCCATCCTGCGCATTTGGCGCGCATCCCCGAACAGTATCGTCGCCAGCTGGTTTTTGAAGAAGGTTATGGCGCACCATTCAATATTTCTGATTCAGAAATAGCGGCACAGACAGGTGGTATAGCGACACGTCATGAAATACTGGCCGATATCGGTGCGGTGATCATCGCCAAACCAGTGTTAGCCGATTTACAAGAACTGCGAGAAGGCGGAACGCTTTGGGGCTATGTGCATTGTGTACAGCAACGTGACATCACTCAGGCGGCTCTTGATCGTAAGCAGACGCTCATTGCCTTTGAGGATATGTTTGTTTGGTCGCCTGACGGGCACATTGGTCGCCACACATTCTATAAGAATAACGAAATGGCTGGCTATTGCGCAGTGCTACACGCCTTGCAACTTAAAGGTATCGATGGGCATTACGGTAATCAACGCAAAACCATCATTTTCGGTTTTGGTGCAGTCAGCCGTGGTGCGATATACGCGCTTAAGGCGCATGGTTTTAGAAATATCACCATCTGTATTCAACGCCCTGACCACGAGGTACGTGAAGAGGTGCTCGATTGTAACTATGTAAAAATTCGCTCTGGTAAAGAAGGTGAGGCTCGCATGGTGGTAGTCGAACACGATGGCTCTGTGCGGCCGCTGTCAGAGCTAATTAGTGAAGCTGACATTATCGTCAACGGCACCTTACAAGAAACCGATAATCCCATCAATTTTGTGACCGAGAGGGAAAGTTCAAGCCTCAAGCCCAACAGTCTGATTATTGATGTTAGTTGTGATGAGGGGATGGGGTTCTTCTTTGCCAAGCCCACCACCTTTAATAAACCGATGTTTAAATTTGAAACCACTGATTACTACGCGGTGGATCATACGCCGAGCTATCTGTGGGAAAGTGCAACTCGCTCAATCTCCGCTGCGCTGATTGTGTACTTACCCAATGTGCTGGCTGGAAGTGTAGCCTGGCAGAAAAATGAGACTATCCGACGGGCTATCAACATCGACGATGGGGTGATTAAGAATACGTCTATTTTGTCGTTTCAGCACCGTGAGCCGAAGTACCCTCACGCTTATACTCAGTTGGCTGGCAAAGATGTCATGCGATCTTTAGTGTAAAAAATAGTGACTACGCGTAGGCTGTTTTAGGTATAACAATGGTGACAGTTTGACCTCGCTTAGCAAGGAAAATTGCACTGGCGTCGTTATGTACGCAATAGCTTTTCAACCAACAATTGCACTGAACGCTGATTCCTGAATTCATTGGCTGATAACCGATAAACAATCAGCACCTCGTCACCCTGCTTTAACCAATCCGGTTGTTGTTGCCGAAAGGCCATTGCAACAATCGTTTTGCCATTACTCAGTCTTAATGTCAGTCGTAAATGGTCGCCCTCCTGCCCCACTGTTCGAATGTTATCGACCACAAAATGACCATGAAATTGAGGTTCGGGAAAGCCCTGTCCCCACGGTGCTGCTGTAGGCAATAAATCGGCAATGGTGAGTGACATATCATTGACATCTATTTCACCATCAGAATTCAGGGTTTGTTGTAATACCTCTGGCCCAACCTGTGATTGCAAAGCAGTTAAGAAGCACTGTTCAAACTCTGCCAGATCATCTTGCTTGAGCGTTAACCCTGCTGCCATGGCATGACCACCAAAGCGTGTTAACAACTCTGGCTTTTGACTGGCAACAAGCGCCAGAATATCGCGAATATGAATACCGGGAATGGAACGGGCTGAGCCTTTGATTTCACCATCGTCACCGGGAGCAAAGGCAATCACTGGCCGATGTTGGCGTTCTTTGATCCGCGATGCTAATAAGCCCACTACCCCTTGATGCCAGTTAGGGTCATAAAGACAATAGGCTAATGGTTGGTCATCAACATCAAACGACATGGCTTCTAACATCTGCAAGGCGTGATTCTGCATCTCTTTTTCGACTGATCGCCGTTCAAGATTAATGTTATCCAGCAACTGAGCTGCCATTAACGCTTCGTCGATATCATCGGTCAACAAGGTATTGATGCCCAAGCCCATATCTTCCATACGCCCTGCCGCATTGAGCCTTGGCGCGACTGAAAACCCAAGATCGGTGGTTGCTAACTGGCTAGTTTGTTTGCCTGCAACTTGGATCAAGGCCTTGATACCTGCACAGGCTAATGCTTTACGAATTCGAGCTAAACCCATGGTCACCAACGTACGGTTCAGCCGATCCAATGGCACCACATCAGCCACGGTGCCTAACGCCACTAAATCGAGTAAATCAACCAGTTTTGGTTCGGGAATATGTTGCTGTTCAAACCAGCCTTGTTGTCTTAGATATTGGCGTAAACCCAGTAATAAATAAAAACACACCCCAACACCGGCCATGTTTTTACTCGGGAATTCGTCGCCGTGTTGATTGGGATTAATGATCGCTTCTGCATCGGGCAAGCTATCACCGGGTAAATGATGATCGGTGACCAACACTTTAATGCCGCGTTTATGAGCCTCTTCCACCCCTGCTACGCTGGCAATGCCATTATCAACCGTAATAAGTAACTCAGGCTGATTTTTAACCGGGATATCGTCTAATAACGCTGGCGTTAAACCATAACCATGAACAAAACGATTGGGAACAATATAGTCGATATGTTGTACACCCATGGCAGTTAAACCACGAATGGCAACCGCACAACTGGTGGCACCATCGGTATCAAAATCAGCCACAATGGTTATTTTCCACTGCTCTGTTAATGCCTTGTGTAACAACTCCACGGCCTTATCCATACCGAGCAATAAATCAGGCTTCGGTAATTCTGACAGTGGAAAGGTTAAGTCTTGCTCAGCAGTAATACCACGAGCAGCGAGTACTTTTCGCAAGCAATCTGGCCAGTTATCAGGCAGTTGTTGCCAGCCCGTGTTGTCGCGTTCGGTAATGATCAAGACCAGAATTTCCAGCTGCTTAACGGGCTTAATCTATAGTGGCCATGTTCTGGAATTTTTAGATTCAGTTGGCTAATTTTTGCTGACCGAACCTGTTGCCACAGTGGTTGAAATAACGTGTCGTTCAAGTTTTGTAGCTGTTGTTGCCAATCTGCTTCGATATCAACTTCATCAGCAACCCACAAATGCTTGCCTGTGTTTAGTGGCGCTTTTAAATCACCAGCATCGTTATTTAACGCAGTGGCTGATTGGGTGGTTAATTGATTTAACAACGGCAGATTTCCTCGAACACTAATCCACTCATTCTGTTTAGCCGTGTAGTTTCCCATGCCCCAGAACCAGACACTATTAACGGGTAGTTTTCCGTCTGCAATGCGTTGAAGATTGACGTCGCAGTCATATAACTGCATTTGAATTTCATTCCACAATCGAATCCAGTTACCTCTATCAGAGCCTGTCGGCAGAAAGGTTTCAACGCCTTTGCCATTCACTTCCGGTAACGCACTGAAAGTAATATCTGGCAGTGTGTCTAAGATCAATAACCAGCTATCCGCTTCGAGTAACTGGATGTGTCCGCCCAGTTCATCAACAAGCGGCTGAATCTCGGCAATTAAAGTAGTACTTTCTGCCTCGGTTAAATTCAAATTATCGGCAAACAACAATAAGCGATCTCGATCGGCATGCACATAACAAGGATCGACTTTTATCGCCACTTGCTCAGGGCTATTAAGCGATACAACAGGTAAATCAGGTTCTGTTAATGGTGTTTCGCTAAAATGATTAAACAGTAGGCGATGCAATCCGGTTGGATCACGCATGAACCGTGCTTTGTTCAAAATATTGGATAACGCCTGTGGAATAACGCTGGCATTAATTTGTTGGTCGACTATTCGGGCAAGCCCTGGCAAAACGAGTGTTAATTCAGTTTTAGCCATTGAGTAACACTTGGCGTACAAATGGAATCGTTAACCGTCGTTTTGCAGCCATCGAAGCTTTGTCCAGACGTTGCATTAACGCCATTAATATCACCATGTCACGACTGTGGTGACGTAGTAAATATTGTGCGACTTCTTCTGATAATTCAAGACCTCGTGCTTGAGCCTGATGAATCAATGCCTGTTGTTTGGAATCATCGTCCAGCGTTTGTAGCTGATAAACCAGCCCTGTTGCCAACCGTGAACGTAAATCAGGCAATGAAACGGCAATCGCGGCTGGATTATGGACGGCGGCGATCAGTAATTTACAACCTGAATGTTGCAGCCGATTAAAACAATGGAAAATCGCTTCTTCCCACTCTGCCCGTCCAGCAATAGCATCCAGATCATCAATGCATAATAAGTCGAGATGCTCTACTGACTGCAATACTTCTGGTGAAGCGGTTGTGACCAGTTCCTCCAATGGCAAATACAATACTCGTTTTTGTGACTGTTGTACTTGTTCGGCAGTCGCCATCAGCAAGTGTGATTTACCGGATGGATTGTCACCCCATAAATAAAGGAAATCGATGGTTTCAAGTCGACAGAACTCTATCAGCGCTCGCTTTAATTCAGTCTGGCTGAAATAAAAATTATCAAAACGATAAAGTTCTTGCGGTGTTAATCGCAACGGCAGTTGGCTGGCTAAAGATTGCATTGACTTAACCTATTTTAAGAATACAACTGGCTAGTGGTATAACGTTGATGTACATGTCGAAGCAAGACCATCACCACCGCGGCCACAGGCAATGCTAACAAGACACCTGTAAAACCAAATAGTTGCGCACCTGCCATTACTGCAAATAATACGGCGACCGGATGCAAGCCTATCCGTTCACCAACAAAACGAGGGGTTAACACCATGCCTTCCAGTACTTGAGCAACGCCGAAAACGACCACAACCATTAATACCGGCAACCATTCATGAAACTGGAAGAAAGCCGCGCTACCCGCCAAACCAATACCGACAATTAACCCCAGATACGGTACAAAACTGACGATGCCTGCAATCACACCCAGTAATAAAGCCAGTTCAATCCCAATAAAGGCAAGTCCAACACTATAAATAGTCGCTAATGCCACCATCACCATTAACTGTCCACGAATAAAGGCTGCCAACATATCATCGCACTCCAGTGATAAGTCGATACATTGTTGAGCATAACGACGGGGCAATAGTTCCCGGAGACGGGCAATCAGTAAATCCCAGTCACGTAACAGATAAAAGGTCACTACGGGCACCAAAATCAGATTTGCCAGCCACTGCAACACAGCCATGCCAGAACGTGTCATATAACTAAATACACCGCCTGCTACCTGCCCTACTTCTGACCAATAGGTTGCCAGTGCCTGTTTAATCGTATTGAGATCGAACATCTCTATCGAAATGCCGGCAGAAGCAAACCAGGGAACAATCATTAATTGAATGGTCGCCAGATAATCCGGTAGCCGTTTAAATAAGGCTCCAACCTGAGCGGTGAGCATGGGTATCAACACTAACAGCGTTAACAATCCAACAAGTAACAACACGGCAAACACAATTGATACTGCTACACTGCGTGATAACTTCCAGCTTTCTAATTTATCTACCAGTGGATCGGCCAGATAGGCCAGTAATGCTGAGATGAAAAACGGTGTCAGTATCGGTGATAATTGATACAACAACCAGCCAACAATAACCGTGGTAACAAGCAAAATCAGCTTGTTACTGTCTGTCATTATTGATTCCGACTCTGTCGCCATGCGCGTAATCCCCATACTGCAATATATTCTGTACCGCTATTCACTACGCTAGCGACTACCAACCAGATACCGATCTGAATGATCGAGTCTAACAGAGGTATAGCAACGTATTGCTGTAAAATAACGGCCAATACCAATAAAATTTGCAGTAAGGTATTAATCTTACTACTCCATAATGGTGTTAAATCAAATTGGCCTAAACGATAATGGTAGGTCAATCCGCCCGCCACAATAACGACATCACGGCCTAATACTATCCACAATAACCAGGCTGGCAACAAACCTAACCAAGTTAAACTGGCAAAACTGGCAACCAGTAACAATTTGTCCGCAATAGGATCCAGTATCGAACCTAATCGTGACTCCCAGTGATAGCGTTTTGCTAAAAAACCATCTAAGGCATCCGAAAAACCGGCAATCGCAAATAAGATCAGTGCCGTTGTAAACTTTTCTGATAACAATGCCCATACAACTGGGATGACCAGTACAATTCTTAAAGCAGAAATAAGGTTTGGTATATCTTTACGAGTCAAGGCAACAACCGGTAATGTATGGCTTGAGAGGCATTAGATTCAGCATCTTTTGTCAGTACGCGGCCAATCGCCAATGTTTGATCAAACACCGTCAGGTCACCTTTCAATGACAGTGATATATCAAGCTGATCAGTAGCCAAACTTGATAGGCGCACATCAGACACGTATTGTAATGTACTGAGATACTTCATCACACGTGAGTAGTCTGAATAGTCACGCACATTACTAATTTTTAATGACAATTGTTGAGCTTCCTGACTGGTCACAACTTGAGAAAAACGTCTTGCCAACTCATCTGCCAATTGATCAACGCCCGACTGCATAGCGGTATTCACGTTGCCTTGTGATTTCCATTGTAGAGATTCACCATTAATGAATGCTCGCCATCTAGTTTGCACAGCGCCATTGGCAGAAATCGATGCGCTGATCATTACCACGACAGGTGTACCATATCGTTGAGAGCCTTGTTCTACATTACCTGCAAAGTCATTCCAGATATCCGTAAATGCCACTTGAGCCTGATCTTGCAAGTCCATTAACGGCATCAATATAGGTAGGCCTCGATTGTAAGCTGCCTGGTTCAAACTCTTTACTATGGACTTGTCAGTGCTATCAGCACCTAAAATTGTCCGACTTTTACTATCATCCACTGCAAGCCAGATCAGTGCTTCTGGACGAGATTTCCCCCAGACCGGTAACCCCATATCCATTAGTGATTTATTTAATGATGCCTCATTAAAGGTCAAAAAAAGTTCAAGTTGGTCAGCTTGAGTCAAATTATCTGTCACTCTCCTTACTTGCTGATATTGGTACTGTTGAATAAATTTCTCAGCGTCAGTCAGTATCGGTGTGACATCCACTACACTAAGTGCAGCGCGATCACCGACCACCTTAAGCATAACCTGACGCAACACATCTGGAGCAAGTTGCTGTCGTTCTTGCTCATCCTGTGTCAATACAGGACTAGAAGACTGGTACAAAGTAGCAACGTTTGCAGCTAACACATTCGTCGTTATCGATAAAATTAGAACAAAAAATAATCTATGCATTGTGGTATTCTATCACGCTGTTTTTATAGGCGTGAATGCCGTTTTTTTTATCTTCAGGAACTGACATATGACAAACACTGTCGACTCCCAGTCTTCATCCCTTAGCTACCGCGATGCTGGTGTAGATATCGAAGCAGGTAATGCCTTAGTCGATCGCATCAAACCCTTGGCCGCTAAAACACGCCGCCCTGGCGTAATGGCCGGCCTTGGTGGCTTTGGTAGCATGTTTGAATTACCCGTTGACAGGTATAAACACCCGGTATTAGTGTCAGGAACAGATGGTGTTGGTACCAAACTTCGGCTGGCTATTGAATCTGGTATTCACAACACTATTGGTATTGATCTGGTCGCAATGTGCGTTAACGACATTATTGTACTCGGCGCTGAACCGCTATTTTTTTTAGATTATTACGCAACCAGCAAGCTGGATATTGATGTCGCAGAATCTGTTGTTTCAGGTATCGCTGATGGCTGTACTCTGGCCGGTGCCGCACTGGTTGGCGGAGAAACAGCCGAAATGCCAAGCATGTATGAAGATGGTGATTACGATTTGGCTGGTTTTTGCGTTGGTGTTGTTGAAAAAGATCGTGCAATCGATGGTAGTCAGGTTAAAGCGGGTGACGTACTGATTGGTCTAGCCTCTTCTGGCCCACATTCAAATGGCTATTCACTGATCCGCAAAATTCTGGAGCGTAGCCAACAGCCGCTGACTGCCCCCTTTGCTGATAGCACATTAGGTGAACACCTGTTGGCACCCACAAGAATTTATGTAAAATCATTATTGCAACTACATGAAAAGATTAATATTCATGCTCTTTCTCACATCACTGGCGGTGGGTTGCTGGAAAATATTCCACGTGTATTACCAGAAGGTGTGAATGCCGTTATTAATTCTGACAGTTGGCAACGTCCAGCCATATTTGACTGGTTACAACAACAGGGAAATGTCATTGATGAAGAAATGTATCGTACATTCAATAATGGTATCGGCATGGTGATCTGCATTGCCGAGAAAGACCTGGACCAAACCATGGCGCTACTTTCCGATCTTGGTGAGTCAGCCTATCAAATTGGTCGTATCGAAACATCAGAGCAATCAACACCAGAAGTTATTATTTCTGCCTGATGGATGACAACACTGCGAAAAAGCCAGCGATTGTCATCCTGATTTCAGGACGTGGCAGTAATATGATATCCATTGTTGAAGCAGTAAAAAACAACAGCTTGCCAGTGACTGTTACTGCTGTAATCAGTAATCGCCCTGATGCATCAGGACTTGATTTCGCTCAACAAGCTGGAATTGAGACAGCTGTCATCGATCACAAAGAATTTGAGTCGCGTGAACAGTTCGATCAGGCATTAGCAGATAAAATAGATAACTATTCCCCTGATTTGGTTATTCTGGCTGGTTTTATGCGGATTTTGACCGCTGAATTTGTTGAGCACTTTGCTGGCAAGTTAATTAATATCCATCCGTCGTTATTGCCAAAATTCAAAGGCCTGAACACCCATCAACGTGCTATAGACGCCGGCGAAAAAGAGCATGGAGCCAGTGTCCACATCGTCACACCTGAACTTGATGACGGTCCTGTTGTCTTACAGGCACGTGTTCCGGTTTTGGCTGATGATACAGCAAGCACATTGGCAGCAAGAGTGCTTGAACAAGAACACAAACTCTACCCTGAAGCTATTAGGAGACTGGTCATAGGGCATGTGACCTAATCTATTAAATACCATGATCCGACTAACCTTTTTTGTCCTAATTTTATTATTGCCTCAATGGTTGTTGGCTCAAGATATCCCTGATTTTTCAGCCAATTATCTGGTAAAAATTAATGGCCTTCAGGCAGGCGAGTTAAAACGTGACTTAATCACTACTACCGATGGTGTTCGTCAATTCAAATCTGAAACACAAGCCAAAGGTGTCTTTGCCTTTTTCAAACCGGATCTTGTTGAAGAAGTCAGTATCTGGCAACGTCACGGCAGTATTATTCGTCCACAAAGCTATCTTTATCAACGTACAGGCGGCAAAAAAGAAAAATACCTTAGTCTCAAATTCGACTGGAAAAACCAGCGTGTTCATATTGATGACAAACAACACCCTTGGCAATTGGATATTGAGCCTAACACACTTGATAAATTAATTTATCAACTTGCTTTAATGTCTGATCTTGCAGATCAGAAGAGCCCATTAACCTATCGTATAGCTGATGGTGGCAAGCTTAAGACATATAAAATATCTGTCCTTGGACAAGAAACTGTCACCACTCCACTGGGCACAATTTCCACTATTAAAATGACTCGACACCGTGATAGCCCTAAAGGTCGCCAAACTACATTATGGTGTGCACCATCGTTGCATTATCTTCCCGTCAAACTAGAACACATTGAAAAAGGCGGTTCAGTATTCACGGCCGTACTTCGCCGTTTGGGTGGAATTGTCACCACAGATGCATTTGTACCTGTTAAAACTTCTCATCCAGCGATGATAAAACCGTAATCGTAATGACTAAAAAACAGTTCACTATTATTAACGAAAGCACACCTTATCAAGGTTTTTTTAGCTTAAAAACATTCGAACTAAAACATACACTCTATCAAGGTGGCTGGAGCGATACTGTCACACGAGAATTGTTCCATCGTGGCAATTGTGTCGCCGTATTGCTTTATGATCCTGACCGTGATGAAGTTGTTATCCTTGAACAATTCCGAATTGGTGCGATTCAAATGGCTGAACAGGCATGGCTATTGGAAGTCGTTGCCGGTGCCATAGAAGAAGGCGAAACGGCTGAAGAAGTCGCCTATCGTGAATCTATAGAAGAAGCAGGCTGTGAAATACAGGAATTGATAAAAATCAATGACTTTTTCACCTCACCCGGCGGAACCTCAGAACTACTGACCTTGTTTTGTGGCAAGGTTGATACTACTGATGTTGGCGGTATTCATGGCCTAGACCATGAAAATGAGGATATTGCTGTGACTGCAATGAAATTTGATGACGTCTACCAGTTATTACGTGATGGCAAAATTCTCTCTGCTATCCCAATTATCGCCATTCAATGGTTATTCATCAATCGAGATAAATTGCGTCGACAATGGCAGAAAAAATAACAACTCGTGTCTAGTTTGTTTGTATTTCATAGCTGGCAATCAGACTATGTTCACTACCCGGATCAACAGCAATTACGTCATCGGCTGCATTAGCAGTTTCGACACATAAAAATCTCTGATAGTTTTGTGGCTCCAAATCTGTTAATTGCTCTATAGCCGTTGCCCATGGATTCCAGATAACGGCTGTTTTACTACCGCTAGCAGCAATAGAAACAGTTCGATTTAACCCTTCATCTATCAACGCAATGTTAGCCGGTACGTTTTGATAAATTCGGTCTATTTCCTGAGAAACGACTACATCTCCAGTTTGTTGTTTTGAATCAAAACCATCTGTTTTATCCAGATAATAAATATCATCAAGTCCATGAACTCTTACCTTGTTGATGTCACTGATATTGATATAGCTATGCAAAGCCTGACTAATGGTAAATGCTTTACTGCCAATGTTTTTTGTTGTTAATTTAATCTCAAGTGATTGGCCAACAGTGACTTCAATTTCAAGATGAAATTCAAATGGCCATATTGCTTTGCTGTCGTCAGTATCCGTAAAGCTTAATTTTACTGTAGTGCTGCCGTCGGGATTGACCATACTGTCGATCATTCGCCATGGTTGATTGCGAGCAAATCCGTGAGGAGGTCGACCATAACCAGTTGTATCATCACCAAACCATGGCCAACAGATTGGAATACCACCTCTAATCGCCTTGCCAAGTTGATAAGCAGATTTTTCGCTCAAAAAGAACAGATCCTCAGACTCACCATGAGGCCGGTATGACAGCACCTGTCCACCATGAGTAGAAATTCTTGCACTGGCATGCTGATTAACTATATCAACCGTAATGAGTCCACCATCTCCACTCACAAACTGAAGTTGATCTTTGATGCCAAATTGCTCGTTCAATTTTTCTGCGTTATTCATGACTTACTTTGTTTTTATCTTATTTTGATCAAAAAGACGGGCATAAAGCCCGTCTCTCAGCACTTATAGATATAGTATTTACCATATCCAGAATGTGTTTTTTAGTGGTGATGGCCGCCTTCACCATGTACATGACCATGTTCTAGCTCTTCTGCGCTAGGTTCACGCACTTCACGAATCGTAACATCAAAGTTCAAATGCACGCCGGCTAATGGGTGATTACCATCCACTGTGACCATATCGTCTTCTAGAGCAACAACTGTCACCATAACAGGGCCTTGATCAGTTTCAGATTGGAACTGCATACCAACTTCAATATTATCAACACCAGCAAACAAATCACGAGGGACGTCTTGCTTCATGTCTTCATGACGTTCGCCGTAAGCCTTTGCTGGTTCAATGCTGGCTTTAACATCATCACCGGCTTGTTTACCTAATAAGGCTTCTTCCAGACCTGCAATGATATTACCTGCGCCATGTAAATATGCTAATGGACCAGCGCCTTCTGAAGTATCAATAACTTGACCGTCATTATCAGTAAGCGTGTAGTCGATTACAACTACTGTATTTTCTGCAACTTTCATTCTATTTCCTCACATTTGTTGGATAACAGCTGCAGCATAATCACTACAACTCAAAGGGTTTACACCGACCATTTCAGCTAAATCACAGGTGACCTGTGAATTTGCAATGGCACCGGATACACCCGCTACGACTAAATCTGCTGCTTCAACCCAACCAAGGTGTCGCAACATCATTTCAGCTGACAAAATTAATGATGATGGATTAGCCATATTTTTACCTGCTAAAGCAGGTGCTGTGCCGTGTGTTGCTTCAAACATAGCCACGGCATCAGACAAATTAGCGCCAGGGGAAATACCAATACCTCCAACCTGTGCTGCCAGAGCATCAGAAACATAATCACCATTCAGATTCAATGTTGCTACAACATCATAAGCAGATGGGTGCAACAAAATTTCTTGCAAGAATGCGTCAGCGATACAATCTTTAATAACTATGTCTTTGCCTGTATTTGGGTTTTTAAACGACTTCCACTCACCACCATCTATTGCTTTAGCACCGAATTCATTTTCAGCAAGATCATACCCCCATTGCTTGAATGCACCTTCAGTAAACTTCATGATATTACCTTTGTGCACTAAGGTAACAGAATCACGGTCATTATCAATGGCGTATTGAAAAGCCTTACGCACTAGTCGCTCGGTGCCTTCACGTGAAACGGGTTTAATACCGATACCTGAGGTATCAGGAAATCGAATTTTTGTAACCTCCATTTCATCTTGTAAAAATGCGATGATTTTTTTCGCCTCATCACTTTCTGCAACCCACTCTATACCCGCGTAAATATCTTCTGAATTTTCACGAAAAATCACCATATCGATCTTTTCAGGTGCTTTAACCGGGCTTGGTGTGCCAGGGTAATAACGAACTGGGCGTTGGCATACATATAAATCTAATGTTTGACGTAATGACACATTCAATGAACGCATACCGCCACCCACCGGTGTCATTAATGGACCTTTAATAGACACAGAGTAGTCTTTTAAAGCCTGATAAGTCTCATCTGGCAAGAAGTTATCGTCGCCATAGGTTTTTGTCGCTTTTTCACCCGCGTACACTTCCATCCAAGCGATTTTACGCTCACCAGCATAAGCTTTAGACACCGCTGAATCAACAACATCAATCATAGCCGGAGTAATATCGACACCGATACCATCACCTTCAATGAAAGGAATAATCGGATTATTAGGGACGTCTAAAGAAAAGTCGGCATTAACACGAATCTCTGCACCATTATTAGGTACATGGATATTTTCGAAAGCCATCTGGGCTCCTGAGCGAGGAAATACGCAATTTTATCACATCAGGCCACTGCACTAAATGGTAAATCGACTCTTTTTATTCAGTGACTAAAGGAAGCTCCACCCAAAATAGTGACCCATTGCCTTGTTTGCTAGCATAACCAACTCGACCATCCATCGCGTCTATAATTCGCTTAGTCAATATCAAACCAAGCCCCGTTCCTTGAATATTTGATTTTTCATACCCTAAACGCTCAAAAGGGAGAAACAGTAGTTTTTTCTTTTCCTCAGGTATTCCTTTTCCGCTATCGCTTATTTCTATTCTTAAATAATTTTCCTTAATTTTACGACACGATACTCCGACAGAACCACCTTGATAATTATATTTAATCGCATTATTCAATAAATTGATTATGACCTGTTTCAATTTAATATGATCAGCTCGGAGTACATACTGTTTGATAGCCTGATCATCGATATTGATTTTTATTTGCTGTTTAAAGGCGAGCGTTTGAACTATCGGAAGACACTCTTCCACAATACTGCTTAAAAGTACATTTTCAAGAGTAATGTTAATTTTACCTGCTTCAATTTTTGCCAGATCGATGACTTCATCAACCAGTGACAATAGATGCTTACCACTGTTTTCTATAAAATCAACGCTTTCACGCTGATGCTTATTTAGAGGACTTTCAGCATCCATTTCTAGTAATTGAGCAAAGCCAATAATGGCATTTAATGGTGTTCTAAATTCATGGCTCATCGAAGAAAGGAATTCCGTTTTGGCACGATTTGCCACTTCAGCTCGATTTTTTTCTTCAATTAGGTCTTTAGATAAAGTGATTGAATGAATCAATATTTTTCTATAAAGATAACCCGCAATCATCATCGTAAAAATGTAGACAAAAAGCATAATCGCCATAATGAAATAATTCTGTATAGGCTGTAAAAAAAACCAGATTGCGGCTGGTAACATTATCGCCAATACATAGCTGAAATAAACAGTAAGTACAGCACCTAAAACTGCTGCGGCACCAGCAGTTAAACCTCCTAAAACAAAAACCAAGAGAACGGGAGTCACAATATTTTCATAGGGACTAAAAATCCAGATACTGATACCCCATGTAAACCCAGCTGTTGTCGACAAGCATAAAAAGAGCCAATACCAAGTTTGAATATCATCAATGTCTGCTGATTTATGCTTGAAGTTATATGCACTAACCGCTCGGAAAGCAGTTACTACTAATATTGCAGCAGCCCAGATTAAAAGATTGTCATGTTCGACTTGTCCCCATAGAAGCCACAACGTTAGGATTAAAATCCCAATATTTACGTTAACAGCTGTCATCGCTCCACGATATAAAAAGCGAATACGTTCCACTTTCACATAATCCATCTGTATGGACTTATTCGTTTCTATGGCAGGTATAGTATCTGACATCTGCTGTTTCTCTTACCCGTTTTCTGAAAGACTAAAATAATGAATCATAATTGTTTTATTGTTTTTAATATTTACAATAGAAGACAAATAAATAGATACAAATTTTTAAGAATAAACTTAACTCCACTATGACTCAACTAATAATTTTCAATAAACCGTTTAATGTCTTAACTCAATTCACCGATGAAGAGGGTCGCAAGACATTAAAAGATTTTATTACTATAACGGGCGTCTATCCTGCTGGCAGGCTCGACCGCGATAGTGAAGGCCTCGTATTGCTGACTGATTCTGGCTCACTGCAACATCAGATTAGTGACCCCCGTCATAAACTCGAAAAAACCTACTGGGTACAGGTTGAGAACATTCCTAACCAAGAGGCGCTTGCCACTCTTCGCAATGGTGTCCAACTTAAAGATGGACTGACTAGAGCTGCTAAAGCACGGTTAATTCTTCCACCGGATGTTTGGCCGCGCACACCGCCAATACGTGAGCGAAAACTGATCCCTACCCAATGGATTGAGCTAAAAATAATTGAAGGTAAAAATCGCCAGATACGACGAATGACTGCGGCTATAGGTCACCCAACCCTGCGTCTTATTCGTTATGCCATTGGCGAATGGACCATTAAAGATCTAGAACCCGGACAATGGCGAGAAGTTTCTACTACGTCCATGATAAAATCTGCTGATGATATGGACACCAAGAACCACCGTCGCCGCAGTGATCGAACAAAACGACCAGTTTCTGATGGTCGAAGAACTGATCAACGGCGAAATGAAACTCAACCAGCCTGCCGGTCACCTCGAATCCGGAGAAAGTCTGATTGAAGCTGTGATACGTGAAACACGTGAAGAAACAGCTTATCAGTTTGAACCTGCATACTTGGTCGGAATATATCGCTGGCAACACCCTGTCAACAAAGACACCTATATGCGATTCTGTTTTAACGGTAATGTGACCAATCATGATCCTAATCAAGCACTTGATGATGATATTCATCAGGCAGTATGGTTAACTCAGGAACAAATAATGCGTAGACAAGCTGATTTCCGCAGCCCTTTAGTACGCGATTGCTTAAACGATTATCTTAGCGGTTACCGCTTCCCTCTTACTTTATTACACAATTAAATATGTCTGAAAAAAACAAAGTCGTTGTAGGTCTATCTGGTGGTGTTGACTCTTCCGTCGCCGCCTTATTATTACAGCAACAAGGCCATGATGTTGAAGGTCTGTTCATGAAAAACTGGGTAGACTTTGCTGATGAAAGTGAATGCACCATTGCCGAAGATCGTGACGATGCCTGTTCGGTTGCTAACAAAATTGGTATTCCATTTAATGAAGCCAACTTTGCCATGGAATACTGGGATCATGTTTTCAAGCATTTTCTGGATGAATACCGTGCAGGACGCACACCTAATCCCGATATCTTGTGTAACCGTGAAATCAAGTTTAAAGCGTTTTTAGAACACGCTATGAAGTTAGGCGGAATCATGATTGCCACAGGTCATTATGCCCGTGTTGAAGAGCGTGATGGCGTATTTCATTTGTTAAAAGGCCTCGATCATAATAAAGATCAAAGTTACTTTTTATACACCCTTGGACAGGAACAATTATCACGTACTTTATTTCCATTAGGTGAATTGCCTAAACCTGAAGTTCGTAGAATTGCTGAGCAAGCTGGTTTCATTACGCATGATAAAAAAGACAGTACCGGTATTTGTTTTATCGGTGAACGCCGTTTCCGTGAATTTTTAAGTCGCTATATACCTGCTCAACCCGGTGAAATGAGAACACCCGAGGGCGACTATATTGGTGAACATGCCGGCCTGATGTATTACACATTAGGTCAACGTCAGGGACTGGGAATTGGTGGCCGTAAAGACAGCACAGGAGAACCCTGGTTTGTTGCTGGAAAGGATATGGAAAACAAGATCCTCTATGTAGTTCAAGGTGATCACCCCTGGTTGCATTGTCAGTCATTAAAAGCAGAACAATTATCCTGGGTAGCCGGCCATCCTCCGGAATTTCCTTGTAAGGCCATGGCAAAGACACGTTACCGTCAGCCCGATCAAGGCTGTGTAATCACACAGGATGATGATGGTAAAATTCATGTTGAATTTGAACAACAGCAGCGTGCTGTTACTCCAGGACAATCTGTGGTGTTTTATCAAGGTGATGACTGTCTGGGTGGCGGCATTATCGTCAGCACCGACGCGCCAGGTATTCATCCATGAGTAAACAGTCACGAGAAAGGGATCGTATCATTGCCTTAGCTGCCATCATGCAGGCGGTGACACTGGTACAGCAAATCGCTGAAACAGGTCAGGTTAATCAGACAGAATTGGAAACATTATTGAATAGTCTATTAGCCACCGATCCACCCAATACAGAAGCAGTTTATGGCAATTTAAATCAGTTAAAAACAGGTCTTAGACAACTTAACAGTCAGCTTTCAAAGAGCAAGGACAAAAAAGATGTTGAACTGCTTCGTTATGTGATCAGCCTGTTGCATCTGGAACGGCAACTAGCAAAACGACCTGCCATGATGGATTTGATCAGCCGTGAAATTGATCAGGTTCCTCAACAAATTGAGTATTTTGGTGACATCAATAACCCACAAGTAATCGCACGTTTTGCTGATATTTATCATCGTACGGTCAGCGAGCTTAGTCCTCGCATTCAGGTTCATGGTGAACCTGGCTTTTTACAACAAGCTGATAATGTTAATCGTATTCGCGCTTTATTACTTACAGGCATTCGTGCAGCTATTTTATGGCGACAAAAAGGTGGGCGCCGCTGGCAATTCGTTTTTCAGTCAAGCAAGATGTTAAAAACCGCTACTGAACTCTACTCTTCCGTCTGAATAAAAACCGATTTTGCTATCACCAGAAAATAAGCAGTGGATAAACCTGCTGATCCAAAAATCATACACATCACCACAATTTGGTAATGAGCCGCAGTAATGGGTGACACTCCGGATAATATCTGCCCAGTCATCATGCCCGGCAAAGCAACTAGGCCAACAGCAAACAGCGAATTAACCACTGGTATAAAAGCGGCCTGAAAGGCAATGGCCCGTGCTTTTTTATAAGGTACCTCACGTTCAATTTCGGCATGCAATCGTTCAGCCGCCAAACTGACACTATTCATTGAGTTGGCAAAGATCATTCCCGCCAATGGAATCATATATTGTGGTTCAAACCACGGGTCGAGGTGTATCACTCCCTGTGATATCAGTACCAGTGTTAAACCTCCACCCCAGGCTATGGACCAGAAGGCATGACGATAGAGTGCCAACCGTTGTGCCTTGACAGTACCCAGAGCAATCCAACTGGCCGCTGTGACCATCACTAACATGACTGCCATTACTAACCAAGCACTTTCAGCCTGAAAAATAGTAGTCAGCACATAACCCACTAACAGTAACTGCACCAACATCCTTATCACGGCATATACTGCGTTAGCGGCATCCAATGACCATTTATACAAAACAGCTAACACCACAATAACGGGAATAAATGCCACGGCAAGACCGAAAGTTGAGATAGTTTGAATCGTCGTATTCATAAGATCATATGTACACATACTGAGTTATCAATCCAATAAGTTTACTGCTGTTGGATTAAAAAATCCCATAAAAAAGGCTGTTCTCCATGATAGAGAACAACCTTTTTTAACTACTCAGCCCTATATTTATTGAGCTATTGAACGTTTATACTCTTCCATTTCGTTAAAGTTAAGATATCGATAAATCTCATCAGACATCGGTTCGATACCAGCAACTTTTTCCAGATATTCCTCAGGTGTAGGTAGGCGACCAAGACTAGCGACCACTGCCGCCAATTCAGCTGATGACAGATACACATCTGCACCATTACCTAAACGATTCGGGAAATTCCGAGTTGAGGTAGAAACAACAGTGGCATTATCCGCTACCCTCGCCTGATTACCCATACACAATGAACATCCTGGTGTTTCTGTACGTGCACCAACTCGTCCAAAAATACTGTATATCCCTTCCTCAGTCAGTTGATGCTGATCCATTCGTGTCGGTGGAGCAACCCAAAGCTTGGTTGGTAAGTTGCCCATATTCTCAAGCACTTTACCCGCTGCACGATAATGACCAATATTAGTCATACATGAACCAATAAAGACTTCATCAATACTCACACCAGCTAATTCTGATAATGGTTTAATGTCGTCAGGATCATTTGGACACGCAAGCAATGGCTCAGTGATTTCATTCAGATCAATCTCAATTACTTCAGCGTACTCTGCATCCGCATCTGGTTGCAGCAATTGCGGATCATCCAGCCATGCTTTCATGGCATCAATACGTCGCTGGATGGTGCGGGCATCCTGATAACCTTCAGCAATCATCCACTCTAATAAGGAAATATTTGAATTTAAAAACTCAATGATAGGTTCTTTGTTTAAATGGACTGTACAGCCATTTGCTGAACGTTCTGCTGAAGCATCAGACAATTCAAATGCCTGTTCAACTTTCAAATCAGGCAGGCCTTCGATTTCCAGAACACGACCATTAAAGACATTTTTCTTACCTTTCTTCTCTACAGTCAGCAACCCTTTTTGAATCGCAACATAAGGAATTGCGTTAACCAGATCACGTAAGGTAATACCCGGTTGCATTTCACCTTTAAATCGAACCAGAACAGATTCAGGCATATCTAGAGGCATTACACCTAAAGCAGCGCCAAAAGCAACCAGACCAGAACCCGCAGGGAAGCTGATACCAATCGGGAAACGGGTATGTGAATCACCACCAGTACCGACTGTATCAGGCAATACCATCCGGTTTAACCATGAGTGAATAACACCATCACCAGGACGTAACGACACACCTGCACGGGTGCTGATAAAGTCTGGCAACTCATGTTGCAGTTTGATATCAACCGGTTTCGGATAGGCTGCAGTGTGACAGAATGATTGCATCACCAAATCGGCTGAGAAACCAAGACAAGCCAGTTCTTTTAATTCATCACGTGTCATAGCACCAGTGGTATCTTGCGAACCGACTGTTGTAACCTTAGGTTCACAGTAAGTACCTGGACGTACACCATCAACTCCACAGGCACGGCCGACCATTTTCTGGGCGAGCGTGAAGCCTTTACCTGTATCATCTGGAGCCACAGGGCGGACAAATACTTCTGATGCTGGTAAACCTAATGTTTCACGCGCTTTATCTGTTAAACCCCGTCCGATAATCAATGGGATTCGTCCACCGGCACGCACTTCATCAGCAATCGTTGTCGGTTGCAGAGTAAAAGTTGAGACCACGTCACCAGCTTCATTCAAAATTTGCCCATCGTAAGGACGAATGGTGATCACATCACCCATCTCAAAAGACTGCACATCACATTCAATCGGGAATGCACCTGAGTCTTCGGCAGTGTTGAAGAAAATAGGTGCAATATTGCCACCTAATATCACCCCACCCTGACGTTTATTAGGCACAAACGGGATATCGTGACCCATGTGCCACAGCACAGAGTTAATTGCTGATTTACGTGATGAACCAGTACCAACTACATCACCAACATAAGCCAGAGGATGACCTTTTTGTTTTAAGGTTTCAATTTGTTGCAGGCCATCTGGCATTTTACTAACTAGCATCGCTTTAGCATGCAATGGAATATCAGGACGACTCCATGCTTCAGTTGCAGGTGATAGATCATCGGTATTCGTTTCACCCGGTACTTTAAATACGGTAACCGTAATACTTTCTGGTAGCTTCTCTCTTGATGTGAACCAATCCGCATCAGCCCATGATTGAACAATACGTTTGGCATGGTCATTGGTCGCTGATTTTTCAACCACATCATGATACGCATCGTAAACCAGTAAAGTTTTTGATAAAGCTTTTTCAGCAGCATCTGCCGTGTCCGGATTATCCAGCAAGTCAATCAACGCCTGAATGTTATAACCACCCATCATCGTACCAAGCAGTTCGGTCGCTTTAACAGGATCAATAACAGAACAGTTCACAACGCCTTTGGCGACGTCAGACAGAAACCCAGCTTTCACATACGCTGCCTGATCAACACCGGGCGGTACACGGTGGATCAATAAATCCAGTAATTGGTCACTGTTAGCAGTATCATTCTGCTTAAGTGAGACGACCAATTCTGAAACTTGTTCGGCGTTTAATGGTAATGGAGACAATCCTTCTTGTGCACGTTGTTCAACGTGTTTTTGATATTCATTCAGCACGCAGCTTACTCCGGTGTTGAGGTAATAGATCGGAGTATTTTAACTCAATTTCAACAAGACCACTTAAGCAAAACTCAGATCTGATATAATTTTGCCCATATTTTTTGCTTATTTCTTATGGAGTTTTCATGGAACTTACCTCTCTAACCGCGATATCGCCAGTTGACGGTCGCTATGCCGATAAAACCAAATCCTTACGCCCTTTCTTCAGTGAATATGGTTTATTGCGCGCTCGTGTTGAAGTGGAAGTTCGCTGGCTTCATTTATTAGGTGCCAATGCGGATATCACAGAAGTACCCAAATTATCCGCTGAAGCGGAAGCCTTTCTTGATGATATGGTGAACAATTTCTCGGTTGAAGATGCCGCAGAAATCAAAGAAATTGAACGCGAAACCAATCACGACGTTAAAGCAGTTGAATACTTTATCAAACGTAAGTTCAAAGCCAATGCCGAACTAGATAAAATCAATGAATTTGTCCATTTTGCCTGCACATCTGAAGACATCAACAATACCTCTTACGGCATCATGCTAAAAAATGCCCGTGATCAGGTCATTTTGCCTGAAATGGATACCATCATTGCAACTCTACGTAAACTCGCCATCGAACATGCTGAAACACCCATGATGTCACGTACACATGGTCAACCTGCCTCTCCGACTACTCTGGGTAAAGAACTGGCAAACGTCGTTCAGCGTCTTGATTTACAACGCACCCATGTAGCGGCTGTTTTACTGTACGGAAAAATGAACGGCGCAGTCGGTAACTACAACGCCCATTTATCCGCATATCCAAACGTAGACTGGCCGATGATGGCGAATGCCTTTGTCACAGGTCTTGGCCTTCGTTGGAATAAATACACCACTCAGATCGAACCACATGACTATATGGCAGAACTATTCCAGGCCATGATTCGTTTCAACACAGTATTGATCGATTTCAGTCGTGATGTCTGGAGTTATATTTCCATCGGTTATTTCAAGCAAAAAACTGTCAAAGGAGAAATTGGTTCATCAACCATGCCCCATAAAGTAAACCCTATCGATTTTGAAAATGCCGAAGGTAATCTGGGCATAGCCAATGCTGTGTTTGACCACTTAGCAATCAAACTGCCTATCTCTCGCTGGCAGCGTGATCTGACTGACTCAACAGTATTACGTAATCTGGGTGTTGGCTTTTCTCATTCGTTATTAGCTTACAGTTCAGCACTGAAAGGTATTAGCAAACTGGAAGCCAATCCAGCAGCCATGGCCAAAGACCTTGATGAAAACTGGGAAGTATTGGCTGAACCGATTCAAACTGTAATGCGTCGTTATGGCATTGAAAACCCGTATGAGAAGTTAAAAGATCTCACTCGCGGTCAACGTGTCAATGAACAGATCATGCTCGACTTTATCAATGATCTTGAGCTACCAGAAGAAGCCAAAGCAAGCTTACGTCAGCTTACACCGGCTAACTACATCGGTAATGCTGCCGAGCAGGCACGTAACTGTTAGTGATATGACTGACCAATCCTCAACTGAACAATCAGATCAAATTATTCGATTTGACAGTCGAGGTGAGGCTAAATCACTGGCACTTCAGCTTGCCCAGCAGGCACGACGGGAAATCTGTTTCTTTGGCAACAGCCTTGATCCTGTCATGTTTGATAATACTGAATTTATCGATTGTATTAGTGAGTTCGCCCGCCGTAATCAAAAAACCAGTGTTAAGTTTGCTGTTCATAGTACCCAACAAAATGTCGTCGATGGACACAGATTAATAGCTCTTGCCCAACGACTCACCAGCGCGTTCCATATTCACAAAACAGCTGTACAACATCAGGATCTGCCCGAGATGTTCCTGTTAGTTGATGACCACGCCTATTTACATTGTCTAAACTATCAACGTCATGAAGGCAGAGCCTCCTTTAATAGTCCGCTAGAAGTTCGCAGTATGAAACAGAAATTTAATGATATCTGGAACCACAGCACTGCTGATATCTCAACAAGGCGCTTACATATATGAAGTCTTTATTATTTGCCTTGCTGACAGTCTGTAGCGTCCTTGTATGGGCTGATGGTGATTCCGATACCAGAATTGAAACCATTCAGCTTAATCATCGGTTGGCTGTTGAAGTGTTGCCTGAAGTTCAGGCCTTTTTACCTAAAGATGTCACAGCGAGGGCATTTAATGACGTTATCATTTTAAAAGCACAACCTGATGTCATTCATGAAATTAAACAATTGATCCATAAACTCGATACACCACTGCAACGACTTAAAATCACGGTATTACGAACCAATGAACGCCTATCTGATCAACAACGATCACAGATCGATGCTGAGATTTTGGTCGATGATGAAGGCACCTCCTCTGGCGTTTCCGTTCAAACGTGGTCAACCCAAAATACTAACAACAAAGACCAGCAATATGAGGCGCAAGGCATCGCTGGCAGGCCGATTTTAATTTCTATGGGGCAAGAAATCCCTCAGCAGGAACAATATCTGGTATTACGAGCCGATGGCGATCTTACTGTTCAATCCAACACCAACTATCTTGATATTTTCAATGGATTTCAGGCTGTGGCGAGAATTCTGCCTAATCATCATGCTACGGTTGATATTCACCCGATATTCAGCCATTTCTCCAAACAAAGTGGCGTCATTGATCGTAGTCAGATCATTACCAGCATTTCCGGACCTGTTGGTGTCTGGCTAGAAGTCGGTTCAATATCGAATGAAAAAAACATCGAAAAACAAGGCGTGACACGTTATCATAGTCACCAAGAAACACAGCAAATACTCTACCTAAAAGTAGAGCAATTCTAGATTTACAGAGACCCAAAATTTAATGAATATTAAAGAAGCGATCACCAGTCGTCGTTCTGTCAAACACTTTGATCCTGAACACATCATGACTGCCGAAGAAATATCTGAGCTTATGAAACACGCAATTTTGTCACCCACTGCATTTAATATTCAGCACTGGCGTTTTGTTCAAGTACAAGATAAAGAAAAGCGCCAACAGATTCAGGATGCCAGTTGGGGGCAGGCACAAGTCACCGAAGCCTCTCTGTTACTAGTTTTATGTGCCGATCTCAATGCATGGGAAAAACAGCCTGAACGTTATTGGCGTGACGCACCAGAAGAAGTTCAAGGCTATTTGCTACCCGCAATTGAAGAATATTACACTAACCACCATCAGGCACAGCGTGATGAGTGTATTCGCTCTACCAGCATTGCAGCCATGAACATTATGCTGATGGCAAAAGAAATGGGTTATGACAGCTGCCCAATGGATGGTTTTGATTTTGATAAAGTCGCTAAAATAATCAACTTACCCCATGATCACATTATTACAATGATGATAACCATCGGTAAAAAGAGACAGGATGCCAGACCACGTTCAGGTCAATTGCCACTTGAAGAGGTTTTTCTGATTGATAGTTTTAGAACTTAATATTCTGACTATTTCGATCAATTGTGCTGGTGTCGACTAAATCAGACATAGCCTAAAAAAACAGGCTATGTCTGACAATTTATTGATTATGTTATTTTTTCTTTTTGCCTGCAATTTTTAATCGTAGTGCATTTAACTTGATAAAACCTTCAGCATCTTTTTGGTTATACGCACCAGCGTCATCCTCAAAGGTTGCGATAGATTCATCAAACAGACTGTCTGTTTCTGATGCTCGGCCAACAACAGTGACATTGCCTTTGTACAGTTTGACTCTGACCTTACCGTTTACAGTGGTCTGTGATTTGTCGATCATTGCTTGCAGCATTTCACGTTCTGGTGACCACCAGTAACCGTTATAAACCAGGCTGGCATATTTTGGCATCAGTTCGTCTTTCAAATGTGCCACTTCACGATCTAAGGTCAAAGACTCAATCGCACGATGAGCTGGCAACATGATCGTGCCAGCTGGTGTTTCATAGCAACCGCGAGACTTCATACCAACATAGCGGTTTTCAACGATATCTAAGCGACCGATGCCATTCTCACCACCGACTTTATTTAGGTGTGCCATGACTGTTGCCGGTGACATTTCAACACCATCAATAGCAGTAATATCACCTTTAACATAGGTCAATTCAACATAAGTCGGTGTATCTGGTGCATCTTCTGGTGATACACTCCAACGCCACATTGAATCTTCTGGTTCTGTCCAGGGATCTTCCAGAATGTCACCTTCATAAGAAATATGAAGCAGGTTGGCATCCATAGAATACGGTGATTTTTTACCTCGTTTCATTTCTACTGGAATGCTGTGTTTTTCAGCGTAATCAAGCAGTTTCTGACGAGAGTTTAAATCCCATTCACGCCATGGAGCGATGACTTTAATATCAGGGTTCAAGGCATACGCACCCAGTTCGAAGCGCACCTGGTCATTACCTTTACCCGTCGCACCATGAGAAATAGCCTCTGCACCGGTTTCTCTGGCAATTTCTATCAATCGTTTGGCAATCAGTGGCCGAGCAATCGAAGTGCCTAATAAATATTCACCTTCATAGATGGTATTAGCGCGGAACATTGGGAAAACATAATCACGTGCAAACTCTTCACGTAAGTCTTCAATGTAAATATCTTTAATGCCCATTGCTTTTGCTTTTTCACGGGCAGGTTCAACTTCTTCACCTTGACCAATGTCAGCAGTAAACGTCACTACTTCGCAGTCGTAGACATCCTGTAACCATTTCAAAATAACAGACGTATCCAGACCACCTGAATAGGCGAGCACGACTTTATTGATTTTAGACATCAGTGTATGTTTCCTGTAGATGTAAATTGTTATATGAGTTGAGCGATCAGGGAATTATATCAAAAACCGCGTAACGCTAGCACTTCTTTCACGGGCTCACGTTCGTTGCCTTTGCAACTTATCCGACGTGGTGCCTCTAGATATTTCAGTTTAAAACCGAGATCCCTGTACAGATCTTTAATTTTTTTTGTTGCCTGGTTTGATAACACAACCGGACCGGTATGTTTACACAGCCACTGGGCTAACCTAACCTGATCATCCCAACCAAACCCCTGTTGTGCGTATTGACGAAAAGGCACATCGTACGGGGGGTCAGCATAAATAAAATCATCTGCTTTTAGATCTAGTTGTTCAAAATCTTTATTTGTAAAGTCCCAATTTGATAATTCGGCCTGATAACTGAAAAAATCTTGTTGATAATTTATTTTCTTATAACGGCCAAAAGGCACATTGTAACCACCGGATTTATTAAATCGGCATAAGCCGTTATAACCTGTTCTATTTAAGTAATAAAATAACTGAGCTGAGGTATTGCCTAAGTTACCGTCACGATTTAACTTATTAAAGGTTTCACGGTGCTGATAATAGACAGCTTCATCGTTTTTAAGCGCAATATCCAGTTCTAACCCTTGCTGGATCTGCTGATAAAAATTGATGACCGCCTGATTAACATCATTCAGTAATGCTGTTTGAGGTCGTAAGCCCAGAGCAACAGACAGACCACCACAAAACGGTTCTACCAACCGGCTTTTAGCATGTTTTTTCCAGAGTTTTTCTAACTCTGGAATCAACCAACGCTTGCCCCCCGCCCATTTAAGTGGAGGGCGTAATTGCGTTATTTTCTGATCCATATGCTTTGTCGTAAAGATAGCAACAAAATGTAAAGTCTCACTAAGAGCAGTTCAATATCCTTTCTTTACAAGCCTATTTAGAATGTAACGTTTTACGTGGTGGCAGTAAATCGGTAATGCTGCCCTCTGCCATTTCAGCAGCAAAGCCCAGCGTTTCCGATAAGGTTGGATGTGGGTGAATGGTCAAACCAATGTCTTCTGCATCTGCGCCCATTTCAAGTGCTAATACCGCTTCAGCAATCAATTCACCTGCATTTGGACCAACAATACCTGCACCGATAATTCGACCTGTTTCTTTTTCAAACAAGGCTTTGGTTAAACCTTCATCACGGCCAAGACTCAAGCTACGCCCACTGGCAGCCCACGGGAATGCACCTTTAACATAATCAATCTTTTGAGCTTTAGCTTCTGTTTCGGTGAGTCCCATCCATGCTACTTCAGGATCGGTATAAGCAACAGAAGGAATCGTCATCGGGTCAAAGGCAGACTTAATACCCGAAATGACTTCAGCAGCGACTTTACCTTCATGAGTGGCTTTATGTGCCAGCATCGGCTGTCCAACAATGTCACCAATCGCAAAGATATGTGGAACATTGGTTTGCATTTGTGCATTCACGTTGATGAAACCATAGTCATCGACATTGACGCCTGCCGCTTCAGCGTTAATCAATTTACCGTTAGGTGAACGACCAACAGCAACTAAAATCTTGTCGAAAGTAGCTGTATCTGGAACATCTTTACCTTCAAATGTAACTTTCAGGCCTTTTTTCTGAGCGTCAATTTTTGCCACTTTGGTATTGAGGTAAATGGCTTCATACTGTTCTTTCACCTTATTCAACAAAGGTTTAACAATATCTTTATCCGCGCCCGGAATTAAGCTGTCCTGCATTTCAACCACGGTTATTTTCGAACCTAGTGCGTTGTATACAGTCGCCATTTCCAGACCGATAATGCCGCCGCCAATTACGAGCAAATTCTCTGGCACATCCGCCAAATCTAAAGCATCGGTTGAATCCATCATTCGTGGATCATCATTTGGGAAAACAGGAATTTTAGTCACACGAGAACCAGCAGCGATAATGCAATTATCAAATGCAATGGTTTGAACACCATCACTGGTGGTGACTTGCATGGTGTTACTGCTGGCAAAGTGTGCCTCACCACTAACAATGGTGACTTTACGTTGTTTCGCCAGTGCCGTTAAACCACCGGTTAATTTATTAACAATGCTGTTTTTCCAGTCTTCAATTTTGCGAATATCAATTTCAGGTGCCGCGAATGTTACGCCATGCGCACTCATATCAGCTGCTTCATTGATGATCTGTGCAGTATGTAATAAGGCTTTTGAAGGGATACAGCCGACATTCAAACATACGCCTCCAATACGCTCATGGCGTTCGATCATAACTACTTTTTTACCCAGATCAGCGGCACGAAATGCAGCGGTATAACCACCAGGTCCTGAACCTAAAACCAGTACTTCTGCATGTAGATCAGCTTCAATATTTGCTGCTGAAACTGCTGCTACAGGCACAACTGCTGGTTTAACTGATTCTGGAGTTGAGACTGTCTTATCGGCTGCGGATACTGGTTCAGCAGCTTGTGCTGCAACCTGATCAGAATCTGCTGTTTCTAAGCTTAAAATGACTGTGCCTTGTGATACTTTGTCACCAACGGCAACATTCAGACTGACCACTTTACCTGCAACTTCAGTTGGAATTTCCATCGCAGCTTTATCAGACTCCAAAGTAATGATGTCCTGATTGGCTGATACCTCATCGCCCACACTGACCAATACTTCAATGATTTCTACTGCGTCAAAATCACCGATATCAGGGACTTTTATATCAACCACACTCATAACAGTACCTTTCTCATGTCCGATAACATATGGTTGAGCTCAGTAGTAAAGCGAGCACCTAGTGCACCATCAACCACACGATGGTCATAAGAAACCGATAACGGCAACATCAAGCGTGGTTCAAACTCTTTACCGTTCCATACTGGTTGCATTTTATGGCGACCCACTCCCAATATCGCAACTTCTGGAGCATTGACTATTGGAGTGAAGAAACTACCACCAATTCCTCCCAGGCTAGAGATTGAGAAGGTACCACCTTGTAGATCTTTAGCGGTCAACGCACCTTCACGTGCTCGACTACTAATTTCACCCAATTCACCCGCTAATTCTAAAAAGCCTTTTTTATCAACATCTTTGATAACCGGAACCATCAAGCCATTAGGCGTATCTACTGCTACGCCAATGTTGTAGTAGTTTTTGATGATTAAACTTTCTTTGTCTTCACTTAATGACGCATTTAGTTCCGGGTACAATTTCAGACTAGCTACCACTGCTTTCATAATGAACACTAGCGGTGTTAAATTCACCCCGCGTTTAGCCGCCATCTCTTTATTCGCTTTTCTGAATGCTTCCATCTCAGTGATATCAGCTTCATCAAATTGCGTTACATGAGGGATATTTAACCAGCATGCATGCAAATGTTTGCCTGATATTTTTTTAATTCTGGATAATTCGATGGTTTCAATCTCGCCAAACTGTTCAAAATTAACCACTGGAACCGATGGTATTACAGAACCTGAACCACTGACAGTAGCCGGTTCGTTGATTTTTTGTTTAACAAAGTTCTGAACATCTTCTTTGGTAATCCTACCCTTAGTGCCAGTACCATTGACCGCCGCTAAGATGACACCTAACTCGCGGGCGAACTGGCGTACTGAAGGAGAGGCATGAGCATGTTTTACACCTGCTTTATTGTCAGGAGCAAATGGAACACTTTCAACCAATGCCGGCTCTGGTGTTGACTCAGCAACAGGAGCTGGAGCAGGCGCGGATTTCGGTGCAGGCGCTGGTTGAGACGCTACTTCTTCAGCATGTGTCGCAGCTGGTTTTTCCTCAACAGCACTACTACCGGCTTCAATCAATGCAATGACCGAACCTTGTTTTACCTTGTCGCCAACAGCCACTTTAAGCTCTTTTATCACTCCGGCATTTGATGCTGGAATTTCCATAGCTGCCTTATCAGATTCAAGGGTAATAATATCCTGGTTTTTTTCTACCGCATCACCAACAGAAACCAGTACTTCAATGATTTCCACTTCATCAAAGTCACCAATATCAGGGACTTTTAATTCTATTAAATCTGCCATTACTTATGCCTTAATCGGGTTTAATGCTTCAGCATTTATATTATATTTTTTGATTGCTTTCTCGACGATGTCATGGCCGATTTCACCATCATTTGCCAGTGTGTTAAGCGTTGCAACCACCACATGATAACGATCAACCTCAAAGAAGCTACGTAACTTGTCGCGTGAATCACTGCGTCCAAAACCGTCTGTACCCAGTACAGTGTATGACGCTTTAATCCAAGGTCGAATTTGCTCTGCATAAAGACGAATATAGTCTGTCGCTGCCACCACTACGCCCGGCTGTCCGTCCAAACACTCAGCAACATAACTGTGTTTGTTTTCTGCTTTTGGATGCAAGCGGTTATATCTATCTACATCCGCACCATTTCTGGCCAATTCATTGATGCTGGTCGCACTCCATACATTGGCAGAAACTTTCCAGTCTTTTTCTAACAGTTCAGCGGCAGCTTCAACTTCACGCAGAATGCTACCACTACCTAATAGTTGTGCTTTTAGTTTATGTTTACCACCCGCTTTAAGCTGATACAGACCTTTCAAAATACCCTCTTCTGCACCCTTAGGCATGGCTGGATGAGTGTAATTTTCATTCATGGAAGTGATGTAATAGAACACATTTTCCTGTTGTTCATACATGCGACGCATACCGTCATGAATAATCACGGCCATTTCATAAGCGTAGGTTGGGTCATAGCTAATGCAATTCGGAATTGTGCCAGCCTGAATCAGGCTGTGACCATCCTGATGTTGCAGACCTTCACCGTTGAGTGTGGTGCGACCTGCAGTGGCACCAACAAGGAAGCCTTTGGCTTGAATATCTCCAGCCAACCATGCCAAATCGCCAACGCGCTGGAAACCAAACATGGAGTAATAAATATAGAACGGCACCATATTGATGTTGTAGTTCGAATAGGCCGTTGATGCTGACACCCACTCCGCCATCGCACCAGCTTCATTGATGCCTTCCTGCAGGATTTGACCCTTGGTGTCTTCGCGATACCACATCACCTTTCCTGAATCTTCAGGCTCATACATTTGGCCTGATGAAGAATAGATACCGATAGAACGGAACAGGCCTTCCATACCAAATGTTCGCGCTTCATCCGGTACGATAGGAACGATATTTTTACCGATCTCCTTGTCTCGGATTAATGCCGTCAAAATACGTACGAAGGCCATTGTGGTGGAGATTTTTCTATCGCCTGTTGATTGCAACAAACTATCGAAAGCTTTCAGATCAGGGATCTTTAATGCAGGGGCTCCGCTATTACGCTTAGGTAAAAAGCCTCCTAATTCCTGACGTCTCTCCAGTAGGTATTTCTTTTCTTTACTGTCATCAGCAAGGGTAATGAACGGCAGATCCTCTAAATCTTTATCAGCCACTGGAATATTAAAACGATCACGGAAGCGCTTCATCTGCTCCAGATTCATGTTCTTTTGTGAATGGGTGATATTCTGTGCTTCTCCCGCTTCACCCATACCATAACCTTTAACCGTTTTCGCTAAAATTACAGTAGGCTGGCCTTGATGTTCACTAGCCGCTTTGTAGGCAGCATAAATTTTTCTTGGATCGTGTCCACCACGACTCAACTTCCAGATATCTTCATCGGTCATATCAGAGACCATGTCTAAAAGCTCTGGATATTTACCAAAGAAATGTTCACGAACAAAGGCACCGTCTTTCGATTTGTAGTTCTGGTATTCACCATCAACTACTTCTTCCATTCGTTTAAGTAAAAGACCATTTTTGTCTTTGGCTAGTAGCTGATCCCAGCCTGATCCCCAAATGACTTTGATGACATTCCAGCCAGCACCACGGAAAATTGCTTCCAGTTCCTGAATGATTTTTCCGTTACCACGAACAGGACCATCTAAACGCTGTAAGTTACAGTTAACGACGAAAGTAAGGTTATCCAATTTTTCACGGCCAGCAAGCGTAATGGCGCCCAATGATTCCGGCTCATCCATTTCACCGTCACCCAAGTAGGCCCAGACATTTCTGCCTGCTGTTGCTTTGATTTCACGGTGTTCCATGTATTTCATGAAACGAGCCTGATAAATTGCCAAAAGTGGACCTAGGCCCATAGACACAGTAGGGAACTGCCAGTAGTCCGGCATCAACCACGGATGAGGATAAGAAGACAAACCTTTGCCTTCAGACTCAAAACGGAAATTCAATAACTGGTCTTCTGTTAGACGACCTTCAAGGAATGAGCGCGCGTAAATACCTGGTGCAGAATGGCCCTGAAAAAAAACTAAATCTGCTCCATTGCCATGGTCATCACCTTTAAAAAAGTGATTGAAACCAACATCGTATAGAGTGGCGGCAGATGAGAAACTTGCAATGTGACCACCAACGGCACCCGGCTTCATATTGGCTTTCGCCACCATCGCCATCGCATTCCAACGAATATATGATCGTAATTTATGCTCCATTTCCTGATCGCCGGGAATGCGGGCTTGTTGATCAACGGGGAGCGTATTTACATAGGCTGTATTGGCTGTATACGGTAAGTTAATTCCCGAGCGACGAGCCATATCGATGAGTTTTTCTAAAATATAATGCGCTTTGTCATCACCTTCTACCTCAATCATGGACTCTAAAGCATCCAGCCATTCTTGAGTTTCTTGTGGATCGTTATCAACAAAATCAGTCATATATACCTACTTAAACCTTAGCGTCATAAACAGCGGCATAGTGTAACATTTTTTGCTCGATTCTAAAGCTTAAGTAACAGGCTAACGTCCACTGCCTCAGAAAAAGATCACAGAATCACTAAAGTTTAGTTTATGAAAACTTAGTATCTATAACCGTGAAAATGAATTTCTAGGGGAAACCATTGAAGCTGACTTCAGGTACCATTGATACAGGCGCATACCTAATAACAGTGCAAGTAAGCCTGCATACAGTAATGGCTCTGTTTTGTCCTGCTTAACCAGCATATAAAAATGTATAGAACTGGCAATCGCGATTAAATACGTTAATTGATGAAGCTTCTTCCATCGTTTCCCTCCCAGTCGTTTAACCATTGCATTATTGGATGTTACAACAAGGGGTATCAATGCAGTAAAGGTAAAAAAACCTATGGTGATAAATGGACGTTTAATGATGTCCTTAAGGATTTCATCAACATCAAAAAACTGATCCAGCCACAAATACAACAACATATGTAATAGCGCATAAAAAAAGACATACAGCCCCAACATACGACGGATTGTAACAAGCACATTCCACCCTGTTAGCCATTTTAGTGGCGTAACAGTCAATGTTAACAGCAAAAAACGTAATGCCCACAATCCGGTTTCTCGTGTCAGCGTTTCTATAGGATTAGCGCCTAGCTGATTAGTGAGTAACCCACCTATCAATAAAAAAATAGGCACAAAACTGGTGATAAAAACGACTACTTTTAATTGTTTTACTTTCACGTGTATCACTTAATTAAAAATTCTTTTTTAAATCCATATTGGTGTACATATGAGCCACATGTTCACTATAGCCATTAAACATTTCGGTTTCACGTTTCAAAAAATCTCCAATTCGACGTTCGCGACTTTGACTCCAGCGAGGGTGATCTACGTTTGGATTAACATTGGAGTAAAAGCCATATTCCCTTGGCCCCGCCTTCACCCATGCTGTAGCGGGTAACTGCTCTACAAAGCGTATTCTTACAATGGATTTAATACTCTTAAAACCATATTTCCATGGTACGACCAGACGGATAGGTGCCCCATTCTGACCAGGCAACTCCTGTCCGTAGACACCGACAGATAGAATTGTCAGAGGATTCATAGCCTCATCCATCCGTAAACCTTCGGTATAGGGCCAGTCTAATACCCCGCGCCGTTGACCAGGCATCTGCTCTGGATCATAAAGCGTTGTGAATTCAACAAATTTGGCGCGAGAATTGGGTTGGGCGCGTTTAATAAGATCTGCTAATGGAAAGCCAACCCACGGAATAACCATTGACCAGCCTTCCACACAGCGAAAATTATAGATCCGCTCTTCCAGTGTGAAGGGACGAATTAAATCATCATAATCATAGTCACCCGGATTATCGCATTCTCCATCAATCGTCACTCTCCATGGTTTAGTTTTATCCGGAAATTCTGTTGCCAATAAGGCTGGCGAGGATTTGTCGGTTCCAAATTCATAAAAGTTGTTATAACTGGTTACTGACTCAAACGGTGTAGGAGTTTCAGACGTTGAGAATGGACTTTTGGTTAAGTTATTGAAGGTTGGAACAGGATCTGTCGCCGCTGAGGCTAACGAGCCAGGCAATACCGTTGCAGTTGCTGCTATAGCCACCCCATTTAAAAATTGCCGACGATTTAAATAAACTTGGTGATCAGTGATTTCACTTGAGGGCATTTCACCCAGTCTTTTTATTCGAATCAACATCTTTATCACCTCAACAGTTTGAAAATCGTTTGGCTATCCAGTAATCCGCGCTAACAAACTTGCCAGATCCTATAAAAAACAAGGTCAATAACATAATGAAATAGGTCGCTGCGAACTCAATTCCATTATTCAAAACAACAAAACTGCCATTTTGAGTGAGCCAGTCATAATTACCATGCTGTTGCAAAATAGAACGAGCCATTTCAAGTTGTGTACTTGACTCTGCAATGGCTAACCAGCCATTTTCCCAATGAACAGTCACCGCCGCCACAATCATGGTCACCATTAATGGAAGACTGATCCAGCGGACGGCAAGCCCCAAAACAAGAAAAATCGCACCAAAGTACTCAGCGCCCCAGGCTAAATAGCCCATCAATTCAGGGAAAGGTAGACCTAGACCCCATTCTTTGTTTCCAAACCATTGAATCGTGGCATCCAGAGAGCTGTTGCTATCAAAAGGGTTCCATTTATTATTTGATGCCATCCAGAACACAGGGGCTAAATATAGCCTTAATGCCAGAGGTGCCAAAAAGTCTGCCATTCGAAATCTATTCAATGCACTTTGAAGACTGTTCGCTACTTTGCAGATACTCATCTCCGCACTACTCCTCTCAATTTATAAAAAAGGGCTCCGCAGAGCCCTTTCCCACAAGCTTAACTCAGGCTAGCAACATTATTTGTTAGCACCACATTTAGCTTCGCCACATTTACCTTCTTCAGTTTTCTTTTCAGCACCGCATTTGCCTTCTTCAGCTTTCTTATCTGCGCCACATTTAGCTTCTTCAGCTTTCTTTTCACCACCACATTTGCCTTCTTCAGCAGTTTTGTTACCGCCACATTTACCTTCAGCAAGTTGCATGTAACCACTCGACAGTTCAGTAGATGCAAATGGGTTCGTGTCTGCATTCACTAATGATGGTGATAAAGCAAGGCCTGCTGACAGGACTGTACCGGCGGCCAATGCAATTTTTGTTTTGTTAGTAGTAATAGACATAGACGTTTCCTAAATAATTAGTGTTAAAAATAAAAACAAGCAGTCAATCATGACCAAGCTTGCTAACATAGACGCACGTAAAATGGATTTGTTACAAATTGCATGAAAAAAACTATTAGTCTCGACAAAAATCATGAAAAATCCCTTATCAAACAGCTTATTGCTGGTGAGCCACAGGCTTTTGAAATGGTAGTGAGCCAATATCACAATATTATGCTAACCGTTGCCAGAGCAATCGTGGGAGAAGCCTTTGCTGATGAAGTTGTTCAGGATGCATGGATCTCAGCCATTAAAGCTCTGCCAAAATTTGAAGGCCGATCCAGCCTTAAAACCTGGTTACTCAATATTGTCAGTAATGGTGCTAAAACCCGGGTACGACGAGAAAATAGACAGATTTCATTGGATGATGGCTGGCAAATCGAACCTGATGATCACTTTGACCAACGCGGTCACCGACTGGATGACGTCCATAAATGGGAACAAGACACACCTGAAGCACTGCTGGCCAACGATCAATTGCAAACGATAATAGAATCTACCTTCCAACAGCTACCTGCACTCCAACGTGCTGCGTTAACCATGTATGACATGGAAGGCATTAAAATGGAAGAAATGTGTAACATTCTGGATATCTCTGCGTCTAATGCCAGAGTACTTTTGCACAGGGCACGGACAGCACTCCAACAAAGTATCGAAAAATATCAAGGTAATTAAAATGTTTCAATGTAAAGATGTTGCTGAAGAAGCAAGTAACTATATAGACGGTGAACTGCCTTTGGGTAAGCGCATTGGCCTGCTTTTGCATTTGGTCGTGTGCTCTTGCTGCCGAAATTACTTACAACAACTTCGTAGCACTATTTCAACTATTGCATTGCTACATCCCAAGGAAAAAGACGATACCGACACTCTGGCCCTTGCTAAAGTACTTCTAAAAGCATCCAAAAAGCAGTGAACTGACACTATTTAACGTTTAGATCCTGTCTGATACCTGTCTTTCCATTCATCGTAAGGTATGCCATAAATACGCTCACGTGCCTGATCGTAATTCAACGACAATCCTTTTTCTTCAGCAGCTGCCAGATACCA
>Ga0224506_10000263_pt1 | contig 49621 bp, 34 predicted proteins | sample SF_Jan12_sed_USG_2_FD_169108 | JGI IMG/M metagenome (GOLD analysis project Ga0224506, IMG submission 169108) | Sediment microbial communities from San Francisco Bay, California, United States - SF_Jan12_sed_USGS_8_1 | ecosystem: Environmental > Aquatic > Marine > Sediment | place: USA... | reverse complement strand
GACTTTACTGGGAACGTCCTCTTCATGACTGTCCAGCAGCGAGATCTCATCCATGAAAATGTCGTACCATTTGGCTTCTTTCCGGTCCAGAGTCAGGGCAAAAATGCGGTGGTGATCATCCAGGATCGCTGAGAGCGGCCGGACATAGGGATTTTTGTCAAATATAATTCTGTTGGGCGGAGAGCTGGGCAGGTTGAAGAACTCCCAAAAGTCCTGGTTGCTGCAGGAAAAAATGGCCAGCCCTGAAGAATGATTCAAAGGAAGATTTTGTGAGCAAAAATGCTTGATCTTCTCCAGGTCTTTATTGAGCGAGCCCTTTTTCTTCTTACTGACTTCCATTTGTTCTATTCGGGTTTTACTTGTGTTGAGCAGGTTCTTCAAAGAGAGATTGATCTCCTTTTTCCGCATCCTGCCCTTGTCCGTGTCGAAGTAAAAAGAGGTGGTTAGAAAATTTTCACTCTGAAATTGGGAAAGCTTTTCAACTTGCTCCTGGCTTGAAAGTTTCATCAGACCTCCTTATCTGAGATTGAGATGAATGGCTAAGGTTGAGTTGAAAGGTATGACAGAAGTTGGAAGGTGTCACCGCTTGATAAAATAAGAACAGAACCCGATTTTGTCAAGTTTTCAAGGTCAGACCCCAGATTGACTCTTGCTAAGCTTATTATTATAATATGACAACCTGCGGAAGTGGCGGAATTGGTAGACGCGTAAGCCTCAGGAGTTTATGGTCTTTAAGACCGTGTGGGTTCGAGTCCCACCTTCCGCACCAGCTCAACACAAGGACAGAGGCCTCCTGCGGCCGTTGAACATAAAATGGACATATGTCCAAAGCAAAGAACATCCTTCTCATAAATCCCTGGATCTACGATTTCACGGCCTATGATTTTTGGCTGAGGCCTTTGGGCCTTCTCTATATCGCATCGCTCCTTCAGAAATACACGCGGTTCCGTTTGCACTTGATCGACTGTTTAAGCCGCCGTCATCCTGCTCTTGAAAAAATTATAAAAACGAAGCCGGACGGGAGAGGACCTTTTCTCAAAAAGGAAGTCCCCAAGCCTTCTGTCCTGAAAGAGGTCCCCCGGAAATATTCACGCTACGGAATTCCCATCGAGCTTTTTCTTCACGAGCTGGAAGAGGTCCCGTTCCCTGACCTTGTCCTTTTGACCTGCACCATGACTTACTGGTATCCAGGAGTTCAATTGGTAGTGGAGCTTATCCGGAGGAAATTCGGCCAGGTTCCTGTGGTTCTGGGCGGAATCTACGCCACCCTGCTGCCGGAGCACGCCAGAAGCACTTCCGGAGCCGATGTCATTTTTCAAGGCATGGGCGAAAGGGGATTCCTCCCCCTCATCAGGGAGATTTTTGGCGACGGTTATTCACCGGATATTCAGGTTGAAACCCTGGATGAGATTCCCTGGCCTGCGTTTGATTTAATACCGGGACAAGATGTTCTGCCGGTCCTCACTTCAAGAGGGTGTCTTTTTGAATGTTCTTTTTGTGCCAGCCCTCTGCTTTGCAAAAAATTTGAACAGAGGCCTCCTTCATCTGTCGTGTCTGAAATTGAATATCACCATCGGAGGTACAGAACCCAGAATTTCGCTTTTTATGATGATGCCCTTCTCCTGAAGAAGGAAAACCATATCGTTCCTCTATTGAAAGGAGTTATCCAGCGAGATCTTTCTGTTTTCTTCCATACTCCGAATGGCCTTCATGTAAGAGAGATTGACTCTGAACTGGCCTCTCTTTTCAAGAAAGCGAACGTTCAATCTCTCTTTCTCAGTCAGGAATCCACCGATGCTGGAGTTCTGGCTAAAGCTGGCTCCAAAGTTTCAGAAGGTGATCTGGAAAGGGCGATTGTCCATCTCGAGAGAGCCGGTTACAGGCGTCAGGAGATCAACGTCTACCTTATGGTGGGATTGCTTGGCCAGACTTATTCCAGCATGAAAGAGAGTGTCCTTCATGTCCAAAGACTGGGCGCGGTGCCCCGGCTGGCTTACTTTTCTCCTGTGCCAGGCACTTGTGAGTGGAAAGACCTCGTAAAGGGAGGTTATATCGCTCAAGATGCCGATCCCCTCCTTCATAATAAACTCGCTTTCATGTTTTTGATGGGAGATATTTCTCCCCGGGATTTGAAGCTGCTGAAAGAACTGACAGATGAAAAAAAGGGACAGGCTGCTGTTTCCTAAAAAATCCTGTCCCCTTTATGCCCTGTGTCTTTACTTGAAGCAAAACCAGTGCAGGGGAACAGGCTGAAGGACAGAGTCAATATTGGCATAAAAATTGCTGTTTATGGTAAAGTCTGGGAGGAGGATAAATGAGTATTTTTGGAGACTGGAGGATGCGCTCCCGTTTTTGGAATTTCTCTATCTTTTTCTTGCCTGTCTTTCTATCGTTTTTCCTTCTGCCTGCCATATACACATCATGCACGAGTCGAATAATCAGACTGGAGAGAAAGTTGGGTGCGGAGGATGCCCGGTTCTTGTATCAAGTCGATTATATTATGACCAGAAAAGAAAGAAAGATTTTTCTTGAGCTTCCGGATTCAGAAAGAGAACAATTCAAAGAGGATTTCTGGAAGCGGCGGGATCCGACCCCGGACACAGAAGAGAATGAATTCAGGACGGAATATTACAAGCGCCTGGATGCAGCCAACGAGCTCTTCAGGGATGAAAGGAAAGAAGGATATTTGACTGACAGGGGAAGGATCTTTGTTCTTTTTGGTCCTCCTCAATACAGAGAAATCCACCTCACTGAAAACAGAGATCCCCTAAGTCCGCTCTACAGGAAATGCGGTGAGGTCTGGTATTACGGCCGTTTTCCGGTTGTCTTTGTCGATTCAAACTGCACCGGCGATTACAGGCTGGCGACGTATGACTTATCCCCTTTTAGTCATCTCGACCTGAGTTATGGGCATGATGTCGAGTATTTACACGATTTAAGTCGACGTCTTGCTGTGGCTCAAGAGACTTTTTTAGAAGAGAAGGGTATTTTTGATTTCAGCCTGGATGTGAAGAAGACATTGATTGAACCAAACCGGGCTGAGGGGATGATTCTGGTTGAGGTCCCCTATAAGGGCATCTGGTTTAAAGCAGAGGATGAATGGCTGAAGACCACTCTTGAACTCCACCTGGAATTGAAGGATCTTGAGGGCCGGCTTATCTGGGATTATGATGATGTTTATGAGGTGAAGTTGAGAGAGTCTGCGCTCAAAGAGAAACAGAGGGAGAAGTATAAAATCGAAGTGCCTTATACCATAGAGGGCGATATAGCAGGGCTCCGGCAGGAAAAAAGCAAGCTGCACGCGCTCCTTAAAAACAGGACTGGAGATGAGGAATTGAAAAAGGTCATAGAGTTCAATTTTTGAGAAGCGGGTCAGTAAATATTAAAGAACCTTAGGCATTCCGGCTTCATGAGGGATCAGGCTTATCGTGTCATAATCACGATGATTCAAGAAAAAACGCAGTGAATTAAAAATTGAGGCGAAGGCATAATCTGAGTGTCCTTATCCCGAGTAGTGAGGTGATGTTCCTGTAGCTTGAGCTCTGGATCCGTGTGCCTTGATCGGTGTTTTCATCGTCTGGAAACCAGAAGCCTCCGTCGTTTTGGTGGAGAAAATCAGATTTGTAACCAAAAACGTTCATGATGTCTGCATAAAAACTCAGGGACCCTGAGCGGCCTGCCCTGAATTTCTTCTCGATTCTCAGGTCTAATGTGCTGTAGGGTTCGGTCCTTCTTTCCCCAGGTTTTTCCAGAAGGACTGTCACCGGCATGCTGAAGGCATCATTCGATTGAGTCCAGGCTGAGGGGGGGGTGATGGTGACACTCCTGGTCCAGATAGACCCGCTCAAATATCTGTAATAGAAGCTCAGGAAGAAACCGAGGGGAATTTCGAAGGTTCCCATTAATTTTACGGAAAGGGGTGTATCATAGCCAAGCCTTGAATCCTCAGGAAGGTTGACAAAAGAGTTGGGATCTCGCCGGGCTAGCGAAAATCCGGAGTATCCATCGAAGTTCAAACCTGTGTTCCCTGTTGTCTTGCTGAAAACAACAGAGCCGCTGAGCTGCCATTTGTGAGACATTCTTTTTGTGAAGGCAACCTCAACCGCCTGGTAATTATGTTCGAGCTCCGGTACATTCTTTATTCTGTAAAAAAGGTCAGGTGCATTATTCGATAAGTAATACACGGTGACTGGCGTATCGGAAAAATCATCTACACCCGGGACAATGGTATTAAAAGGCACCCACCAATTTTCCTCATCCTGCTCGGCGGTGTACCAGTCCCTGTCCTGGTCTAAGGCATAGAGGACGCTTGCCAGGATATTTTTTGTGGCCTTGTGAATGTAGCTCACACGGAAGGAGAAATCAGGGAAGAGTTCCTGGTGAAGTCCGACGGTCCATTCGTCTGTGTAGGGAGGGTGGGTCCCCGAAGCGATTTGCCTTTTGTAGTTGTCTGCGGAATACAGGCGAAAGTCATCAGGATAAGGGACATATGTATCTGTACCATCCACCTCGCTGTCCATATCCTCGTCGAACCAGATAAACTGATGAGACCGGTAAGGATTGACAGGATTCAGATCGGTAAGATAGTCCAGGAGGAGAGCTTCTTTGTAGCGCGCGAAGGAAGCTTTGAGGACGGATCTTCCCTTTCCAAAGATGTCGAAGCTCAACCCAACCCGAGGGGAGAGGGTGTTCCAGACTATCACGTTCTTCCATCTTGGGGTGGATACTTCGTCATAAGGATTGATGTCTTGGACGGATTCAATGATGTTTTCGCCGATACTGTAAGAGACGTAATTGCCGCTCTGTGATTTTGTATGAGATGTGAGCTCGCTTTGGCTTCTATCAAACCTGAGTCCCAGATAAATAGTCAGCCTCTTCAGGAATGTCATTGAGTCCTGGGCGTAAAAACTAAAACGATGGAGCTCGTTTTGGGGATTGGACTCTGATTGGCTTCCGCCGACGAGGAAAAAAGAAACCAGTCCCTTATCCACGAGAAAGCCGGAGGAGGGAGAAACATCCTGTCCGAAGTAATTCTGATTCCCGAAGAAGTAGTTAATGAACAGGTTGTTTATTCTCCATACGGAGCTCTCTCTCAATGCATACTCATATTCGGCACCGGCTTTGAGTTCGTGGTCTCCTCCCAAGATGCTTTCCTGAAATCGCGTTATGGAGGCTGTGGCCTGAAATTTTCTCTGCAGCCTGTTTTCGTTGAATCCCACATTTCCCCAGGGATGCCCTGTTCCAGCATCGAAGTACTGCGGATTCCCGATTTGGCTTTCTTTCAGGCGAAGAGGAAGTTTGTGGTAGGTGTAGCCAGCTTTGAGCTCAGCGTATGTGTTCTGGTCAAGGGCATAACTGACTATTCCGATGCCGGTGTAGTTTATTTCACGGTCAGAAATATGAGTCGACTCTTCGGGGGTATTCCAGTCCAATCCAGACTCATAGACTGAACGATAGCGGTTGCTGTAGTTGAAGAGGAGCGTTGAGTTGAGCTGAGGGATGTATCGACCGGATAGCTTAAAAGATCCCATTATATCTTCATTGGTCCTGTTAAAGGCCGGATGCTCGTTCCCGAGAGGATCGGTCCAGGGGATGAAAGGGGTGCTCTGTTTCTGGGAGATGATGCGAGCGTTTCCAAAGAACCAGACGATATCTTCGAATATCATGCCGCTGAGGGAGAGAGAGGTGTCCCATAGCCCTTTATCGATTGCAGGCGGGGAGATGCCCGCTCCGCTGAGTTCGTCCTCAGGCCTGAGTGAGCTGGAGAGATTTTCGCTGGTATGATAGATATTGATGGATCCATCCATTTTATTGCTTCCGGATTTTGTCACGATGTTGATGAATCCACCGTCAGTCAGCCCGGCCTCTGCAGGATGAGCTGCGGCCTCCACTTCTATCTCTTCGAAGGTATCAACATTAAGGTTAACAAGAAGATGGCGGTCCGCAGAGTCGCTCATAGAAAAGCCTTCATAGCTATAGGTGTTGGCGCTGGAAGGGGAGCCGTGCAGGAAGGACTTTTTTTGGAAGGGAACTCTCTCCGTGATGACGCCTGGAGCCGAAGCGATAACGTCCTCAAGGGTTCGGGGAAAAGGAATATGGCTGAGAAACTCCTGTTCTATACTAGTCGCAGTTTTTACTGAATACACATCCAGGGTAGGAGTGGGAATTTCTGTTGAGATTTCTTCTTCGATCGTAGTTATCTCCATGGGGATATGGAGGTCGATGGTTTTGCCGGCCCTGATGATGACATTTTCAACGGAGATTGTCTTAAACCCGGGCATTTCCACCATGATTCTGTATATCCCCGGCGGAAGATACGGGAAAAAGATATTGCCCGTCTCTGAAGTGATGTAAATCCGGATCCCCAGCATGGCCGGTGAGGACAAGTAAATGAAAGCATCGGGTAAGGGAAGTCCTTCGGAGTCGATTATCTTTCCTTTTAAAGTGCCTGTAGTGGTGTAGGCCAAAGAAAGCGAGGTGAATCCCATGATGAAAATGATTATCCAAAATGACCTGAATATCTTCCTGACCACTTCGTGCCTCCTTCTTTCACTCATCCTTCTGGATCGGCTCTTTATTCCGTGTCTTTATAGGGAATAACTCCTTTTCCTCAAATTTAGATTCAACTTCATACAATAATAGACTCCCTTGTAAGAGTCAAGATTCAAGGAAAGCTTGGGGCTTCTGATGGAGAGGAACCGTCTCCGCACTTCTCCATTAGGTCAGATGTTCCCTCATCACAGAAGATGCTTTTATGATGATTTGTCGATTCCAGGAGCGCCATACATTGAGTGGACATATTCCAGATTAAGGGATAAGAAAGACAGGAAGAATGTGTGGAGATAAAACTTTTCAGGTGAGGATGCCATATCTCATCCTTTGTTCTGTTTTTTGGCCCAGAGGGCTGCTCCCAGAAAGCCAGCTTTATTTCCGAGAGTGGCTTTCTCAATACTGCAGCACTGGAGAGCGGCCTTGTAAGACCTTTTCTTCACCTCATCAAGAGCAGCAGGAAGGAGAAATTCACCCGCGGCCATGACGGCGCCACCCAGAAGAATCTTCTCCGGGTTGATCAAATTGATGGCTATTCCCAGGCCCCTTCCCAGAAAGTGACCTGCCAGAGCAAAGGCCTCACGGGCATGTCCGTCATTACTTTTTGCGCGTCGATAAACCTCTTCTGCTGATATTTTTTCTTCCTTTTTTTTCATGTCCGCGTAGTTCTTCACGATCTTGGAAGCTGAGACCTCTGTCTCCAAACAGCCCTGGCTTCCGCAGTTGCAGATTTCTCCGTCCGGGTTGACAGTCACATGGCCCAGTTCTCCAGCAAAACCGCATTTGCCCCGCCAGAGCTCTCCCTCGAGGATGATACCTGACCCGACGCCTGTGCCGATGGTCAAGAAGATCAGGCTTTGAGCTCCCTTGCCGCCTCCAAGCTTGTATTCTCCGAAAGCAGCCATGTTGGCGTCGTTATTCACCCATAAGGGGACCTCTATGAATCTGGAAAGAGCAGGAATGAGGTCGAAATTGTCCAGTTCAGGATAGTTTGGAGATTGAAGGATTTTTTGTTCCTCCAGGCTGAATATTCCCGGAAATCCAAAGCCGACAGCCTCTATGCGTCTTTTTTCTCTGCTCCTCAAAGCATCCCAAATCCTTTCCAGAAGCTGGATAAGTCCCTGGATTGTGGAGGGTGTGGCTGTTTTCTCTTGAACGAGTATTTTCCCCTTGGAGTCTATTAGGCCGTATTTGAGCTGGGTACCTCCAAGGTCGAACCCGGCATAAAGAGACATTTCAGCTTTTTCCCGGTCAGGTTGATAGCAGAAAAGGGTGGATTTTTTTGGCAGGGAGATTTATAAAAAGGAAATTTCCGTTTTCATCTTTACGTTCATGAGCAGAATTCTCAATGTTACCGCTCATTCTTCCTTGGCTGGGGGCTGCGGTTTATCTGAAGGGGGTTCAGTGTTTTTTTCTTTGCCGCTTATGGATTTTCGAAAATTCTTTATCCCTTCACCTAAGGATTTTCCGAGTTCTGGAAGTCTCCGTGCACCAAATATGATGATAATGATCAAAACGATGAGCAGAAGTTCCATCGGTCCGACAGGTCCCAGTAAAAACATTAAAGCCTCCTATTGAGGATCAAGGTCTTATTTATCTTGACTACTCTTAGAAAAGTTACTCGAGTCAAGGGGAAAAGTCAAGTCAGTATTAAATCCCGCAGGCATTCCCGTTCGCTTTAATGCCCGTAGATCAGGGTATTCTTCCTCTTAAAAAAGAAGCATCTCTATTTCCGTGACAATTAATAATGAAGGTGTAATCTGTTACAGCGACGGTTCCCCTCCATCCTAGCCAAGACCCTCCCACCCTCCACCATGGGCTTCGGATGGAGTAGAAGCGTCGCTGCACTTCTCAATTAGTCAGATATTTCCCATCATAGAAGATGCTTACTCTTGAAAAAAGAAAAATAGAACCTTCCCAATTTTTGAGATATAATTATCTTCTTCAGATGGAAAATATCAGGAATTTTTCGATTATAGCCCACATTGATCATGGGAAGTCTACCTTAGCGGACCGGCTCCTGGAGAGAACCGGGGCGATCTCTCCCCGGGAATTTAAAGACCAGGTGCTGGATACCATGGACCTGGAGAGGGAGAAGGGAATCACCATAAAAGCTCAGACAGCCCGGCTCCTGTATACAAGCGAAGACGGAAGAGAGTACTTCCTCAACTTGATCGATACTCCAGGGCATGTGGATTTCACCTACGAAGTTTCGCGGAGTCTGGCTGCTTGTGAGGGCGCACTCCTGGTCATTGATGCCTCTCAAGGAGTTGAAGCCCAGACATTGGCCAATACCTATCTTGCCCTCCAGAATGACCTTGTGCTTATTCCTGTCATCAACAAGATAGACCTGTATCAAGCCAGCCCGGAGCTCACTCTGGAACAGATGGAAAACATCATCGGCATAGACAGGGAGGAAGCGATTCTGGTGAGCGCAAAGAAAGGAACGGGTATCGACCAGGTCCTGGAAAATATCGTCAGCCGTATCCCGCCGCCGGATGGAGATCCAGATTCCCCTCTGAGAGCCCTGGTCTTCGATTCCTGGTTTGATTCCTATCGGGGAGTGATCATCCTGGTCAGGATTTTTGAAGGAGCTATCCGCACCGGAGCCAAGGTTGAGCTGATGTCCAGCGGAGCCACCTATGAAGTCGAAGAACTCGGCTATTTAACACCGAAGCCTAAGAAGGTGAATCGATTGGAGACAGGCGAAGTGGGCTACATGATCGCTGGTATAAGGGAATTGAGCCACGCCCGGATAGGTGACACGGTCACCGAGAGATACAGGAGGACCTCCCTGGCCCTTCCCGGTTTTCAGGAGGCGAAATCCATGGTGTTTTGCGGGATGTTCCCTGCCGGAGAAAGCAGTGTGGAAGATTTGCGAAAGGCTCTGGAGAAGCTGAGGCTCAATGATTCTTCCTTCCATTACGAACCCGAAAACTCGCCGGCTTTGGGATTGGGTTTCAGGGGCGGCTTCTTAGGATTGCTTCACAGGGAAATAATCCAGGAGCGGCTGGAACGCGAGTTTGACCTGAACCTGGTCACCACTGCTCCGAGTGTCAACTTCAGAGTCACCAGGAAAGACGGTCAGGTATTGGAATTCCATAACCCCTCCCAGATTCCTCCGCCTCACGAGATTCTGAAGATCGAGGAACCGCTCATCGAAGCCCTGATTATCACTCCTGAAAAATATCTGGGCTCTGTCCTCAGGCTTCTGGAAAGACGGCGCGGTGAGCAGCAGAAAATGGAGTACATCAGCACGCAGCGCATCTTCCTGACTTATCATCTTCCTCTGAACGAAATCGTCGTGGATTTCTACAACCAGTTGAAATCGGTTTCGCAGGGCTATGCGTCCATGGATTACGAGTTTATAGGTTTCAGGGAAGCCCCACTGGTCAAGCTCGATATTTTGATCAACAGGGAGGTTGTGGATGCTTTTTCACTGGTTGTCCATGAAGATAGTGTTTATTCACGGGGAAAGACGCTTGTCCAGAGGATGAGGGAGCTCATCCCCCGACAGCAGTTTGAGGTTTCTCTCCAGGCAGCGATCGGCAAAAGGGTGATTGCCCGGGAGACCATCAAGCCCTACAGGAAAGATGTCCTGGCCAAACTGTACGGAGGAGATTACACAAGAAAGATGAAGCTGCTGGGAAAACAGAAGGTGGGTAAAAGGAGGATGAAAAAGATCGGCCAGGTGGAGGTCCCGCAGGAAGCTTTCCTTGCCCTACTTGAGATTAAGTGACTTCCAGGCTTTAGAATAGATGGGGTCAGGGCTCGACATTAGACATTTTTTATTCATTGCTTGCTTTGCTCAAGAACTCATATTCTGATTTTCTTAATGATCTGAAGTCTAATGTCGAGCCCTGACCCCATTTTTTCTTTACTCCAACCGGTTTAATTCTTATTATATTACCATGCCCAAGTCTTCTCTTGAAAAGACGGTGGAAAGCGGCATAAGCTTTCTCTCCAAAATCTTTCCTTTACAGAGTTATCTCTATTTCCCCCTTCTTAATGCTTCCCTCTTCTGGGCCATAAAAAGAACAAAAGAATGGAAAGAGAAGATCTTTTCCTGGAAAGTCTGGCTTGATCCAGAGCGCGTCAAGTTAAAACCCGATGATTTTATCCTCAGTTTCTTCAGTGATAATCGCGCTTTGATGAGGTGTTTTGAACCTGAAATAAGAAAAAAAGACATGGCCTCTTTAAGAGGATCGTTTGCCAGGCTCTATCCCATCCTTGGGCTCGAAGATCCTTTTCTCTCAGCCCTTTTTCACGAAGAAATGGAATCCGGCGATTACAGAAAGATCGTCAAGGAGTTCGATCAGAAAGTCATTCAGGCGGAAAAGGATATCAGTGAGTTAAAGAATCAATCCAAGCTTATCAGGGGTCTGAAGGATTTTGCGGGTGAGATGGTATCCCTCAGCCTGGAACTCATCTCGCAGGAAAAAGTGCAGAAAGTTATTGCTGAGATCATAAAAAAGCATGTAAGGAGTAAAAATGGATAAGGTGTGCCCACGGGAGAAAGCAGTCGGATTGAAGAAAGGCCCTGTGGATTTTTTCCTCCTCCTGCTATTTATGTTCTGTTTTGCCTTATTCTCCTCATGCGTTTCCCATCTTAGGGAGGCCAAACTTCATTACACCCAGGGCCAGAAGTATTCCCGACTCTATCAGACCGAAGATGCCCTGGGCTCCTTCAAAAGAGCTCTGGAAGAAGCGGAGCATGAGGTTTCGAAGCGCCCCTCATCCCAGGCTTACATGTTAAAGGGGATGACCGAATTGAAGCTCAAACTCTGGCAGGATGCTGAAGAGAGTTTCCGTCTTGCCCATTCCCATGGGTTTGAAAAAGGCGAGGAATGGGCCCAGCAGGTTTCTCTTTTGGGATTGGCTCTCTCGCTGGAGGAGCTCTGGGTCGAGGACTCATCGCTCAGGATCTACATCTTCCTTATCGAAAAATCCAAGTTTTCACCCGTTACGATCCTGGCCGCCCAAAGATACACGGATGCGATGCTGAAGAAGGCAATTCATCAAGAGGGAAAGGAGAGAGAAAAGCTTTTGGCATCTGCCCTAAAGACAGCCCAAAAGCTCTCTGATGAGGACCTCAGCTGTGGTTTTTACCACTATCTCCGGTCGCAGATCCTGAGCCACCTCGCCGACTACGGGAAGAGCTTTGAGTCAGCCTTGATGGCCAAAGAGCTCGGGCTCCCCACAGAAGAGATTTTAAGGGATAATGACCTCCAGATCGTGTATTGCTACCAGAGGTTGAAAGAAGAGCTCTCCTCAAAAGAGTGGGAAGATTTTCGAGAGAAGTACATGGAGTGGGTGAAAAAATGGAAATGGAAGGGTCCTGAGGCTCCTTCCTGGCAAAAGGAAAGGCAAGGATGATGCTGCCAGCAGTCAAGTGGGATAGAGACAGGCTGGTGATGATTGACCAGAGAAAGCTCCCGGATGAGGAGGTCTACGTGGAGTGCCGGGAATACAACCAGGTGGCGGAGGCGATCGAGAAGATGGTCATCCGGGGAGCTCCTGCTATCGGAGTTGCCGCTGCCTACGGAGCGGCTCTGGGCCTACTCCGGATGAAGAGTGACACGGGTTTGGAAAAAGAGTTCTCCCGGATTCTTAAGAGGCTTGAAAAAACCAGGCCGACGGCCCGCAATTTATTCTGGGCTCTGGAAAGGATGAAAAGAACCTTCGATGAGAGCAGGGGTCTTGCTTTCCCTGAGCTCCAGCGGAGATTGATCAAAGAGGCAGAGGCGATCGAGAGAGAGGACGTGGAGATCAACAGGAAGATCGGTTTCTGGGGGAAGAGCCTTCTTAAAGACGGAGATTCTGTCCTGACGCACTGCAATACCGGAGACCTGGCTACAGCCGGATACGGGACAGCCCTGGGCGTTATACGATCAGCCTTCCAGGAAGGCAAGAGAATTCATGTTTACGTGGATGAAACAAGGCCTCTCCTTCAGGGTGCAAGGCTCACCTGCTGGGAGCTGGATAGAGAGAAGATTCCCGTGACTTTGATCACGGACAGTATGGCCGGGCATCTGATGAAAAAGGGAGAGGTCTCAGCGGTCCTGACCGGGGCGGACAGGATCGCCCGCAATGGGGATACGGCCAATAAAATCGGCACCTACACTCTGGCTGTCCTGGCCAAGGAACATAACCTCCCGTTCTACATCGCGGCTCCGACAAGTACCATTGATCCGGGACTGTCTGAGGGAGAGCAGATTCCCATCGAAGAGAGAAGCGCTGAGGAGGTCAGGGAGTTCGCTGGACGATGCGTGACCTTGCCTCATGTCGGCGTCGAGAATCCAGCCTTTGATGTCACTCCTGCTGGCTACATCTCAGGCATAATCACTGAGAAAGGGATATCCAGGCCGCCTTACGCGAAAAGCCTGGAAAGACTGCTCAACAAATACAAAAAGTGAAAGGATGAGAAAAGAGACGATGCGTGTCTTGGGAATTGAGACATCCTGCGATGAAACTTCCGCTTCGGTCCTCGATGAAAATTTCAAGATACTGGGCAACGTGGTTCTCACTCAAGACGAGATCCACGCTCCTTATGGAGGAGTTGTTCCTGAACTGGCTTCACGGCAGCACATCACCTCTATTATCTATGTCGTCCAGGAGTGCTTAAGCCGGGCAAAGCTGAAGCTCGAGGATGTCGATGCCTATGCCGTGACTCAGGGGCCTGGATTGATCGGTTCTTTGTTGGTTGGCCTATCCTTTGCCAAAGGCCTGGCCTATTATTTTGGAAAACCCCTGATCACGGTCGACCATATCGAAGCCCACATTGAATCCGTCTTTCTTGAAAATCGCAGGATTCCCTTTCCCGCCTTGGCTCTTGTCGCCTCAGGAGGTCACACCTCCACCTTTTTCATGAAGAAGAAGATGGATTATCGGCTCATCGGAAGAACACGAGATGATGCGGCAGGAGAAGCCCTGGATAAAATCTCCAAATTCCTTGACCTGGGATATCCGGGAGGGCCGGTTATTGATGAATTGGCCGAAAGAGGAGACCCTCGGAAGTTCGTTTTTGGCTTGCCGCATATGACAGATGGAAGCCTTGACTTCAGTTTCAGCGGGCTGAAGACGGCGGCTTTAAAGCTGATTAAAGAACTCAAGATTGCCAAGAGCCATCCTCATTTCTATGATTTTCTGGCCAGCTTCGAGATGGCTGTGATCCGGGCCCTGTTGGCCAACCTGGCTCAGGCCGCAGAGAATCTCAAACCCAAGGCGCTCATTCTCTGTGGCGGAGTTGCCAGGAATAAAAAGCTCAGGCATCACTTCGAGGAGTTTGCCCGGAAGCAGCGCTTGACTCCTGCCGTTCCTTCGCCTGAATTCTGTACCGATAATGCCGCCATGGTGGCAGCCCTGGCTTTGGAGAAGCTCAAAAAGGGAATGACACCGTCTCTAGACCTGGATTTAAACGCTTATCCCCGTGTTTCTTTACCTTGTTCCCCTTCCAGGGAGGTTAGGTAAGGCTAAATCATCAAGCTCGTTTCTTCCATTCCCGTGTATTCCACTCACATAAAATGAGAGAGGGTCAATTCACCTGGATTTGAACCAATAGACACAAATATTCGTATTATTTGGTTGAAGCATTGATTAAAATGAGACTGGATGAATGAGGAGGTTTTCTGTCCATGTCCATATTTTTTTCAGGAGGCCTATAATGAGGATAAAAACAATTTTTATTCCAGCCCTGGTTTTCATCTTGTTCTTCAAGCCCTGTTTCTCTGGAGAGGAGGAAACACTCTCTCTGTCTCTCGAAGAATGCATCATCAGGACTTTGAAGGATAACCTTAACGTCGCGGTGGAAGTTATCAACCCTGAGCTGGCCGATGCATCCCTGATAAAAGCCAAGGAGTTTTTCATGCCCCGGCTTGACATCGGGTTCGGAAACGAACGAACGGAAAGTCCTTCCTACTGGTGGCTCGAACAGGCAGACACCGTTACCAACAAGGATTTGGATTACTCTGCAACCTTGGTTCAGCAGATTCCCACGGGAGGCAACTTTTCTCTCACTCTATACAATAACAGATATGAAACGACTGCAGGCTTTCAGGTCATCAACCCCCGTTACGGAAGCTCGTTGCGCTTCAGTCTAACTCAGCCTCTGCTGAAGAATTTCGGCACAAAGGTCAGCCGGAGAGAAATTCTCATTGCCCGCAACAACCTGGACATTTCTTACAGTCAGTTCGAGAAGGTCCTCATAGATACGGTCTACAGGGTGCAGGAGGCTTACTGGAATCTCGTCTACGCCATCGAGGATTACAAGGTCAAACAGCAGTCCTTGGAGCTTGCGCAGGACCTCCTGGCTAAGAATAGGAAAGAAGTTGAAGTGGGCAAATTGGCACAGATCGAGATTCTGAATGCCGAGGCTGTTGTGGCCTCACGAGAAGCGGATATACTTGCAGCCGAGGCTCTTATCCGAAGAAGTGAGGATTTGCTAAGAGACTTGCTCAACCTGACAGAAGAAGGGGAGATGAGCCAGAAAAAGATAATCCCCTTGGACAAGCCGAGTTTTATTCAGGAAGAGATCTCACTGGGAGAAGCGCTGAGAAAGGCTTTAGAAAAGAGTCCGGATTTAGAAATGAGGAAGAAGACTATCGAGACCAATGAGCTGAATCTGAATATTGCCCGGAATCAGCTTCTTCCCAACCTGGATCTGGAGTTTTCCTACTGGAGTCCCGGGCTTTCAGGAACAGAAAATGTTTTTAATCCCCTGGACCCCTTTGGCCCTCCGATTGATACGATTACCCATCCTCCTTCCGATGCCTTGAAGGATGCTTTCGGGTTTAAATACGACAACTGGACTGTTGGCTTGACTCTCTCCCTTCCCCTGAGCAATTTTACGACCAAAGCCGATGTCGTCAAGGCCAGGATGGAAATGGAAAAGAGCCAGCTGGAGTTAAAAAACCTGGAAAAACAGGTCTACCTGGATGTGAAAGACGCGCTCAGGGATATCGAGACCAACTTCAAGAGAGTTGAGGCTTACCGCGTTGCCCGCGAGTTGGCTGAAAAAAGACTGGAGGCTGAGGTGAAAAAGCTGAATGTCGGGCTGACCACCAACTATTTTGTCCTTCAGTACCAGGATGAACTGGCCAAGGAAAGGTCTCTGGAGCTGAAGTCTTTGGTTGATTATAATCTTGCTTTGGCCAGGCTGGAGAAAGCTCTGGGAACAAGCCTGGAGAAGAGGAAAATCACCATATCGCAGTTCATCGGAGAGTGATCATTTTAGGGAAGTTCCCTAATCATGGGGGTGTTGCCTGGAGGGACACCCTTTTTAATCTCGTTTATCTTTCGTAAGACAGGACGCTCAAAAAGCATCTTTATTTCCGTGATAAGGGAAACATCTGGCCTGATGGAGAAGTGCGGCGGCGGTTCTGTTCCATCCGAGGCCCATGGTGGTGGGTGGGAGGGTCTTGGCCAGGATGAAGCAGAACCGCCGCTGCTAACAATTACACTTTCATAATAAAATGTTACGGAGATAGAGGTGCTTGCTGGCGCTCACTTTTTTTTTGACTATTTCTTTGTGTTGTTCTAATCTATGCAATACCTGGCTGTCGAAAAGCAAGATTATGAAAGAAATACAGGTCAGGAAAATTAGCCTTAGCTCAACCATTAAACGGGCTTATCAATCAATGACTCTCTTTTATCAGACATTGGGGTTGGACTTCAGGTTCTTGTTTCCTGAGGCTTGAGAGGGATGGTCATGGATAAACAAAGGCTGCTCAATGATTTAATCCAGAATTTCAGGTCAAAGCATAAAAAGTCAGAGGCTATCTTTAAGAAGGCTTCCCGGTACTTGATTACCGGAGGCAGCCATAACCTCAGGTTATTCAGTCCCTTTCCGTTTTATGACCTTCAATGCAGTGGCTCAAAAGTGTGGGATGCAGACGGGAACATGTACATCGATTTCTGGCAGGGTCATTTTGCCAATGTCCTGGGACACAACCCGAGAGTCGTGATCAAAGCTCTACAGGATTATTTTAAAAAGAGCCAGGGGCTGACAACAGGTTTTCCGGGCAGCCACCAGAGTGAACTGGCCGAGCTGATTTTGGGACAGATAGGTGCAGATAAAATCCGGTTCACCACCAGCGGAACTCTGGCCACGATGTATGCTATCATGCTGGCCAAAGCCTTCTCTAAAAAAGAATTGGTCATGAAAGTGGGGGGAGGCTGGCACGGTGCTCATCCTTATGTTTTGAGAGGAATCGCTGTCTATGATCGAGGGATGGACCACATCGAGTCCGCCGGGCTTCCAGCGGGAATTGAGAAGATGATCGTCGTGACCAAGTTCAATGATATCCAGGACCTTGAGGATAGGTTCAAAGAACATGGAGAGAGGATCGCCTGTTTCATCCTGGAGCCTTTCATCGGGGCAGGTGGTTTCATTTTTTCCCATAAAGATTATCTCCGGCGAGCGAGGGAATTGACCCAGCAGCATGGTTCTTTGCTCATTTTTGATGAGGTTGTCTCAGGCTTCCGTTTTCATCCGGGAGGAGTGCAGAGTTTGTACGGGATAAAGCCAGATCTGACAGTGCTCGGAAAAGCAATCGGAGGGGGAATGCCTGTCAGCGCGGTGGCGGGCAGAGAGGACGTGATAGCTCTCTGTGGCCCTGAGGCAAAACCGGAGCAGAAGGTGAAGTTTGAGGGGGGGACGTTTTCCGCTCACCCGGCCGCGATGCTGGCGGGATTAAGCTTTCTGAGTTACTTAATAGACAATGAATCAGAGATCTACCCCAGGATAGGTCGGCTTGGCAGCAAGGTCCGGAAAGGAATTGAAGAGATCTTTGCCGCTCATGGCATCAACGTCAGGTGTACTGGCTACGGTGACTCGGTCACGGAGAACAGCTCCCTGGTAGGAGTTCAGTTTCTCAAGGAGAATATTGACCGGATTTCCCATCCCGAACAGGTTTGGAACCCGGAAGTCTGTGATTTTGAGCTCAGGGAGAAGATTTTTAAATTGTCAATGCTCGAAGAGGGATTCAACACATTTCATGGCTATGGAGCGATTTCCGCTGCTCACACAGAGAGGGAAATCCAGGATTCTCTGGATGCGGTGGAAAGAGTGGTTAAAAAATGGCTCAGGTATAAATAACCCGGATAACTGTCCCTTCATTTTTCAACCGGAGGCTGAAAAGATGGAAAAGTATGATGTCATTATTTATGGATGCGGTGTGATGGGCCGGAAGACAGCCCAGGCTCTTCTGAAAAAGGAGAGCCTTGAAGTCGTTGGGGCTCTGGATATAGACCCGGAGCTTGTCGGAAAGGACCTTGGAGAGGTTCTGGATAATCCAGAAAAATTAGGCATTGTCATCGAGAAGGACCCCGTCGCGCTTTTCTCGAGAGTCAAGGCGCATGCTGTGGTGCTCACGACGAGCTCACATCTGGAGAAAGTAGCTCCTCAGGTCAGACAATGCCTGGAGGCCGGCCTGAACGTCGTCTCCACCTGTGAAGAGCTTTCCTTTCCCTGGAAGCGCCATCCAGGTCTTACTCGAGAGCTGGATGAAATGGCGAAAAAAAATGGTGTGACGGTGGTCGGCACCGGGATCAATCCCGGTTTTTTGATGGATGTGCTTCCCCTTGTCCTGACCGCTCCCTGTCTCAAGGTAAGCTCGGTCAAGGTGATCCGGATGATGAATTCGGCAAAGAGGCGGGTCCCGTTCCAGAAGAAGGTCGGAACAGGTCTGACGCAGGATGAATTCCATGAAAAGATCGAGAATAAGGTCATCACCGGACATGTGGGGCTTCTGGAGTCGATCAACATGATTGCTGCGGGGCTCGGCTGGAAGTTGGATGAGGCTGTTGAACTGCCTCCGGAGCCGGTGATAGATGATAAGGAGATAAAGACCGCTCTGGGCAAGGTCAAACCGGGGAATGTGATCGGGTTGACCAGTATCGCCTTTGGAAAAGTCAGAGGAAAGGAGGTCATCACCCTCGAGTTCTGTGCCAATGCAGCTGTGGATGAGGAGTATGATGAGATCATCATCAGAGGCGAGCCTAACCTTCACCAGAAGATAATCGGAGGTATCCATGGAGATACCGGGACAGTCGCCGTGACTGTCAATACCATTCCCAGAGCAGTTGAAGCGCCGCCTGGAGTCATAGTCATGAAAGACCTTCCTCCTCCTATTGCCGCTCTTTAAAAGGGGACTGGCTGCTTTTTGAAAAACGGGGACAGTCCCTCTCTCTCTTCACAAAAGGACTGAAAGGGACAGTCCCTATTCAAAAAAGCAGCCAGTCCTCTTTTTCTTAGAATTGTGCTAATATGGGGTCGATGAAAATCTCAGCGGTCATCATCACTTATAATGAAGAGACGAGGCTTGAGCCGGCCTTAAAGAGCCTGGAGGGTTTGGTTTCTGAAATCGTGGTTATGGACAGCTTCAGCACCGATGATACGGTCAGGCTTGCCAAGAAATACACGAGCAAGGTTTACCAGCGGAAATGGACTGATTTCGCTGACCAGAAGAACTACGCCAACAATAAAGCCTCATCCCCCTGGATCCTGTCGCTGGATGCGGATGAGAGGATTTCCCCTGAGCTTCGCCAGGAAATTCTCAATTTGAAGGATCAGGAACCGGATTGCTCGGGTTTTTCCATGCCCAGGAAAGTCTTTTATCTCAACAGGTGGATCCGCCATTCAGGCTGGTATCCGGACCGAAAGATCCGTCTTTTCCTGAAGAACAGAGCGCGTTGGGAAGGTGAGTACGTTCATGAAAAACTCGTTGTCGAAGGAAAAGTCCAGAAGTTTAACGGGTCGATCCACCACTTCACCTACCGCAATATCTCTGACCACCTGGATCGGATCAATCATTTTTCCCAGCTCGGCGCTCAAAAACTCTACTCTCAGGGAAAGAAGTGCAGATGGTACCATCTGGTCTTTATTCCGTTTTCCAGGTTTGTGAAGTCTTTTTTCTGGAGAGCGGGATTTTTGGATGGATTTGCCGGTCTCGTTATTTCCGTCCTTCACAGTTATGCGCTTTTTCTTCGCTATGCGAAGCTGAGGGAGATATGGAAAAAAGGAGAGAGGATTGAGCCTTTTCCATATTGATGCAGGAAAAGAATGGAGGGGCGGACAGCGGCAGTCCCTGTTCCTCGCAAGAGTTTTAAAAAGGAGAGGCCTTCCTTACTTTTTTGTCGTCCAGCCTGACAGCCCGCTTCATCAGAAGGCTCAGGAGGAAGAGCTTTCCGTTCTCCCCCTCAGAATCAAGAGCGAATTCGACCTTGCGGCTGTGCTGCGTTTGGCCAGGGCCATGAGACGTCAGAAGTGTCTCCTGGCTCATTTCCACGATGCCCATTCTGTCTCGGTCGGGTCGATGGCGGCTTCTCTGGCCAAGGTTCCCTACCGGATCATTTCCAGGCGCGTCGATTTCCCTCTAAAAAAGAATTATTTTTCCCGAAGGAAATACCGAAAGAACGTAGATGCGATCATTGCCATCTCAGATGGTGTAAAAGAGGTTCTGGTTAAAGGGGGAATTGATCCCAACCGGATCACGGTTATACCTTCAGGGATCGACTTCTCGCCTTACGAGAAGGCTTCTGACAGCGATTATCTCCGCCGGGAGCTCTCTTTTAAGCCCGATGATTTTCTGGTGGGGATAGTAGCCCATCTGGCTGACCATAAAGGACACCGCTATCTGATTCAAGCGACGAAGATCCTCAAGGAGCATTCTTCCAAGATCAAGGTCATTATTGTCGGCGGCGGACCTTTATACATGGAATTGACCAGGCAGGCTGAGGAGTCCAACGTCCAGGATATTGTCTTTTTTCTCGGTTTCCGTGAGGATGTGCCTCAGATCCTTTGTTCTCTAGACCTGTTTGTCCTTTCTTCCTATCTTGAAGGAATGGGGAGCAGTATTCTCGATGCCATGGCCTGCCGCCTTCCAGTGGTCGCCACCAAGGTGGGCGGTATACCCGAGGTCGTCATCCACAGGGAAACCGGGCTTCTGGTTCCTCCTCGGAATCCCTCAGCTCTGGCCAAAGCCATCTTGAAGCTTTATAACGATAGAGAGCTGACCTCGCGCCTCGGGCAGAGAGGGCATGAAGTCGTCCATCAAAAATTTTCAGCCGAGGCCATGGCTGAGAAGATTGTCCTTCTGTATGAAGACCTGGGGTTGAGAAAATGGATCAACCTCCATGAGCAGGCTTGACCCTGATAATATTAGAGATTTTTTGTATCTTGGATTTTTGTGGTTCTCTTTCATTTTGTGCGGGTAATTTAATGACTAAAATACACGGAAATGGCATCGCTCCCTTCAGATTTTTAACGCCATTCCCTCACCGTCCCCCTCGGCGCCTGCGTAACTCCGCACTCAAGACATGTCACTTTCAACCGGATGTCCGTACTTTATTATTTTTCATCAGTTTGATCCTCACGTGCTCAAACATACTCGGCGGCCGATTTCATCGGCTTCCCTCGGTGGACGACTCGGGAAGGCTAAATCTTCAAGGTCGCTTCTTCCATTCCCGTGTATTTTGCCCACACTATCTGGAAGAGAATCTTTTTTGTAATTCGGGAGAGTTTGCTTTTCTTGTGGGCTTATAGAGGCCTATTCAACCGAAAAGAAGGGAAATGAACCAAGATATTGAGAGGCTGGAGCTGCTGATTTTGAGACTTCCTTATGTCCATTATTTTGAGACCAGCTTGGGCCGGGAAGAGGAAAGAGAGTTCATCCTGGTCAAAGTCTACAGCGAAGGGATCTGGGGCTACGGAGAGGTTGTTGCGGATAGGAGTCCTTTCTACAGCTACGAGACGACATCCACGGCCTGGCACGTTCTGAAGGATTTTTTGATTCCCCTTATTTTTGAGAAATCGATCTCAAGGCCAGAGGTTTTTTTCAAGGAAGCTAAAAAATATCGCGGCCACCCCATGGCTAAAGCCGGATTAGAGCTCGCTCTCTGGGATATCCAGGGCAAAAAGGAAGACAGGCCTCTTTGGAAACTGTACGGAGGAGTGAGGACGGAAATTCCCTCCGGAGTCAGCGTCGGGATCCAGGATTCTATTCCCGGGCTGCTGGAGAGGATTCAGTCCTTTCTGGAGGAAGGCTACCAGAGGATCAAGATAAAAGTGAAGCCCGGATGGGATATCGAAGTCCTGGAAGAGATACGGAAAAAATTTCCGGATATTCCCCTGCAGGCAGACGCTAACGGCAGCTACAGCCCTGCCCAAAAAGAGCTTTTAAAAAGATTTGATGAATTCCACCTCCTCATGCTCGAGCAGCCTTTCCCGCCTTATGATCTCTGGGACCACAGCCGCCTGCAGAAAGAGATGAGGACATCTCTTTGCCTGGACGAGAGCATTCTTTCGGTCGATACTGCGCGGAAAGCTTACGAAATGGAGAGCTGCAGGATTGTCAACATCAAAGTGGGAAGAGTCGGAGGGATCGTCGAGTCAAGAAAAATTCATGATTTCTGCCAGGAAAAGCGGATTCCGGTCTGGTGCGGCGGGATGCTGGAATCGGGGATAGGACGCGCCCACAACATCCACCTGGCTACTCTTCCCAACTTCCAGCTTCCCAATGACCTGTCTGCGAGCAAAAGATACTATGCGGAAGATTTGATAGAGCCCCCCGTGGAAATCACTCCCAGAGGAACGATAGTAGCCCCAGAATTGCCCGGGATCGGCGTTTCTCCCCAGGAAGACAGGATTGAAAAGGCCACTCTTAAGCGAGAGGTATTTAAGGATTAAGACTCAAGCGGAGAATGAGTGACAGTTTTTCAGGGCAAGCTGTTGGTAAAGCAAAGTTTCTTTAAAATTAATTGAATTGTTGAACGGTTCCCTTCCGTTTTATGTGGGTAATTTGATGGATGAAATAGACGGGAATAGCAGCGCTCCCCCTCAGATTTTTACGGTCATTCCCGTGCATTTCACCCAGACTGCTTCCAAAAATGATGCCCAAAGTCTTGCCCACCCTGCTGGATCGGATAGCCAAAGCTGTCCCCATGCCCGATTACATGCGGGAGCAGATGCCGGATATGATGCCCAAAGTTATGGATAACCTGATGCCCCACATGCTTCCCGGTGTCGTGCCTCTGGCTGTCCCCAAGATGGTCAGCTTTCTCCGCGGCCGCACCTGATAATGTTTTAAAAAAAAATAAAAAGAGGGCCAGGTTCTCTTTTTTTAAGAAAAAGGGACAGTCCCTCTTCTTCTTTAATATAAGGACTGAATGGGACAGTCCCCAAAAAGAGGACCTGGCCATTTTTTGTGTTGTCTTTTGTTCGGGCAAGTGACTTCAGCTCAAAAAGGATCACACTGGTTGTGGTTCCAGAGTCATAGATTGAAGCAAAAAAAATGGGGGCCTTCAAGGCCCCCTTTTTTCTTTCCTATGCTTCGGATGCTTCGGACTTCGCTCTTCAGGCTTTGCTCAGCCCTCTCCGCTGTTATTTCGCTTTGCGGATGATGATATCTCCGTGGTATGTCTTGAATGTGTACTCTGGTCCGCCGCCGTTGATCGTGCCCATGATGTATTTTTCGAAACTGACCCGGTACCTTCCTTCGTCTTTTTCCTCTATCTTTTGAGGCACGGTGTCTACCTGGATATCGAAATCACTGTAGACCTCTCCCATATCGGATTTAATCTTCACTTTGGCTTTGACGCTGGCCGGGAGTGTCACGTCGATATCTCCGTTCATGGTGCTGAAGGACATCGGCTTGTTCGGGGTCACGCTTTCCAGGGCGACTGTGATCCAGCCGTTCATCGAATGAGCGACAACGGTTCCGGAGATCCCGGTGAGCTTTATCGGCCCATTCATGTTGCTGACTTCGACCTCACCGGTGATATTCTCGACCGTGATCGTGCCGTTGTTCATGGAGCTGAGCTCGAGAGTGGTGTTGTAAGGGGCCTGGATAACGACGTCAACCGCCTGTTGAAACGTACTTGTGCGCACTTCCATAACGTTGTCTTCTTCCTCGACTTCCAGTCCTGTTCCTCCCGGAACCGGAATGCGGCGCAGCCCTTCTACATTCGGGATACGCCCGGATTTGATGGCTTCTTTCACTTGGTCGGGGATATCGAGTTTATCGATGTCGACCTCCTTGGACTTTTTCTCTTCTTCTTTCTTCGGGAGTCGTACGGCTAATCTCAGTCTTTTTTCATCCGGCTTGACTGGAATCCCTTCGGCCAATTTGGCTTCGACCTTTCTCTCGCGCACTCGAGCTTCGATGATGACTTCCTTCCCATTGTAACCCTTGATGGCGATTCCTCCGTTTTGGACGCTGACATCCAGTTTACCGGGCTTGGAGGGATTGCTGAAGGGCACGGTCACCCGGTCAACAGCCTGTTCCTGGGTATAGAGGAATGTCCCTGCGAAAAGCAGGATGGTGATGACTCCAAGATATTTGGTGATTTTGTTCATTTTCTATCCTCCTTGATATTCATTTATTTTTTTTTGCTGATAATGAGATCGCCGTTCATGGTATCCATTTCAATCTTGGGTCCGCCCTTCTGAACCCGGATACCCACGGAGCGATCGCTTTTATAGAGATATTTTCCTTTGTCGCGCTTCACTTCCGCAGCCTGGCGCGGCAGGTAGGTCATGGGGAAGTCAGAGTAAGCGTCACCGCTGAATGTTTTCAGCCGGAAGTCAGCCGATAGATTATCAAGAAAGGAGACTTCGATATCTCCGTTTATGGTCCGGAAGGAGCAGTCGGACTGGGGATTTCGGGTGAAATGCACCTCGACCCTTCCGTTGACCGTATGGGCCGTGCCGGCTCCGGCCACATCTGTCATTTCGATCCAGCCGTTGACGTTTTGGACCTCGAACTCTCCTTCGATATTTTTAACAGTGATGTTTCCTTCGGTGACTGTTTTGAGGCAAAGGTTCGTTTTATGAGGCACCTTGAGCTCAAAGTCGTAATGGACCGCGTAGCCGGGATCACGCCAGCTTCGATTTTTGTGGCTGTTGCGGAAAGGTCCGTCCACGTAGAGGTCGATGGCGTTTTTTTCCTCGGTGATCACGAGCTCCACTTCTTCCTTCGCTTTCTGGATCCTGTCTTTTGTCCGGGCTTTGATGGTCTTGTGGACGACAAGCTGGACATCAGGACCGTCGTACCCCTCCGCTTTTATGGACCCGAATATGTTGTCCACCAGAAGCTCCTTTGGCTGGGATGGGTCCTCGAACTTCAAGGTCTTCTGGATCTCCTCTTTCTCTTCAACTTTGTATCCGGGATCGTGTCCGATGAGCCCGAGGGGGAAGCTCAGAAGGCATATCATGCCTAAAGCGGAAAGTATCTTTCTCATCATTTCCTCCTAAAAGCTTATCCTCTGGATGCTAAGTTCAGCATGCTGTTTGACCTGAGGGTTGAACTCTTCTGTCTGGATCAGAGTCTTGAGCGATTCGACCGCTTTCCTTTCCCGCATATCGGTGATAAGGTCGATGATGGCCACCTGCACCAGAGGTGAAGTCTGGCTGGAAAGAGACTCGATGATTCCTTTCTTGACTATCTGGTTGTCGTAGAAAAGGTAGAGGGCATCGACGACCGAGAGACGGACATTGACGTTGGGGTCGTTGTTCAGGGTGGTCATCAACTTTTCGAGCATTCCAGCGTCAGGATGCTTGACCTGAGAGCTCCAGCTCACTCCCCTGAGTCTTTCGCTTGGAGACGGCTTCTCAAGAAGAGCGGTAGCCACAACCTGGCGCATGTCGCGGACCTCCTGCTGCAGCTGGGTAAGCTCCGCGCTGCTTCCTCGGGCGGAATTCAGGAGATAGCCGGAAGCCAGGCCGACCACGAGAAGAACCAGCGCTAGCGAGAGCTGGAAGACAGGGCGCCGCGGCCACCAGGCTGTAGACCAGCCGGTGAAGAGCTTTTTCAGGCTGAATACGGGTCGTTCTTTCTCCAGCTCCTGTTTATAGCTTTCCAGCATGGTGTAGAATCTGTTCCGCAGCCCGTTGCTCGGCCTTTCTTCTGGGAGGACTCCCAGTTTGGTCCAGATCGCGCTCAAACTTTCCAGCTCCTCGCGACATGAGGCGCAGGATGCGATGTGCGCCTGGATCTGCTCTTTGGATTTTTGATCGATATCCCCGACCAGGAAATCGGGGAATTTTTCCTGTATCTTTTTGCAATTCATGAGGCAGCACCTCCTGAAAGCTCAAAGTAGATTTTTCCCAGGTCTTTGATGGCTCGATGGACAGAAGCCTTCACCGTGCCTATCTGCCAGCCGAAAAGCTCGGCAATTTCCCTGTATTTCATGTTCTGGAAGCGGCTGAGCACCAGAATTTCCCTTTTCTTCAGAGGCAGTCTGGCCAGTGCCTGGTTCAGGAGGGCGATGTCCTGTCCCTTTTCCACCTCTTCATAAGGGGATGGCTCCCTGGCAGCCGCCTCATCCCACTGCTCTTCTAAAGGCAATTCTTCCTTCCTTTTTCTCAGATGATCGATATGGGCGTTGCGGGCGATTTGGTACATCCAGATCGTGAACTTGCTCTGTCCCTGGTAGGTATGGCGGTATTTCAAGATCCGGTAGAAGACGTCCTGGACCAGGTCTTCGCTGAAGTTCTGGCTGCCGGTCAGGCGCAGGAAAAAATTATAAAGAGGCACATGATGCCTTTCGAAAAGAATGGCCAGTTTTTCCACTTTTCCTTCCTTGACTTCTTCCATGATTTCTCTGTCCGGGTGGGGATTCACCTGAATTTTTCCTTCTTTGAGTGTGTTCATTTATTAAAGACTGCGCTTATTAGAAAAGGTTACACGAAAAAATAAAAATTTACCATTGGGGTCAGGCTGATTGGCGATCGGATGGTATGCCCCGCGGCTTTCCGCGGGGAATCGATCGTCGGGGGATCCAAGGGGGTATGCCCCCTTGGTCGCAGGGCGTGGGTTCATGTCCCGCCCGAGAAGGGGAGGCAGCGAGCAGAAGCGAGCGTTGGAAGGGGGAAGTCAGTTCCCCTTCCAAGTTGACTTGAGAGAAAAGCGGTGATATAAAACAGGTGTCTTTCCGAGATAAGGAAGATGGCTGCATTGCCCCCCTGAAAAAGCAGGTGGGAATATCGGCAAAGCCTGTGCATTCATCGAGAGGATGGATTGTCAATGAGTAAAAAATCAACGCCCGAACTCTACAAGGAACAGCGAGTGGGAATCTTCGTGGACGTGCAGAATATGTATTATTCCGCCAGAAACATATACAAAGCCAAGGTCAATTTCAAAACGCTGCTCAAGGAAGCTGTCAGGGGGAGGAGTTTGATCAGGGCCATTGCTTACGTCATAAAGGCAGATGTCAAGGATGAAGTCAATTTTTTTGAAGCGCTGAAGGGTTTGGGCTATGAAGTCAAAGCAAAAGACCTTCAGGTGTTTTTCGGTGGGGCCAAGAAGGGCGACTGGGATATCGGGATAGCCATGGACACCATAGAGCTGGCCTCAAAATTGGATGCCATCGTCCTGGTCAGCGGAGACGGAGACTATGTGCCTTTGGTCCAGCATCTCAAGCATGCCCTGGGCTGCTACGTGGAAATCCTGGCCTTCGGCAAATCCAGCTCACAGAAGCTGATCGAGGAAGCGGATAATTTCATAGATATGGACAAGAATCCTCAGAAGTATTTGATCCGGAGCAGCCGCTAAGGCTTCATTAAATTCTGGTTAAATTTCCCCTTATTGAAGGTATTGGGCGTCAGCTTTTCCGAGGGGAAAAGGAGGATGGTAAGGAGTTAATTATGAATAACCACCGCTCACGCTGACGCCCTTCGTTCATAATAGTAATATTAATAGTATCACATATTCTAACAAAATGAAATTCATTCGTCCATAAAAAATTGCCATATGTAAGAATCTCCATTTCTGTGATGAGGGAAACATCTGACTTTATTCAGAAGTGGAGCGACGGTTTCTCTTCATCTGAAGCCCGTGGAGGAGGGTAGGAGGGTCCTGGCTTGGATGGAGGGGAACCGGCGCTGTGGCAGATTACACCTTCATAATTATCTGTCACGGGGATAGAAATGCTTACCTTCCATAATGGCAGAATCCATTTAGGGAGAACGGGATGAAAGAGTATGATGTGATCGTGATCGGTTCCGGAGCAGGGGCGATCGTTGTCGAGCAAGCGTTGGCCCATGGCTTGAGCGTCGCCCTGGTGGACAAGGGTCCTCTGGGAGGAACCTGTTTGAATGTGGGATGCATTCCGACCAAGATGTTGATTTTTCCGGCAGATAGAGTGGTCGAGATTCAGGAAGCGGCAAAGCTGGGTATTCATGCTGAAATAAAACAGGTCGATTTTCAGGCCATAATGGAGAGGATGAAAAGAACGATCGAGAAAAGTCAGACTCATATCAGAGAAGGTATTGAACACACGGAGGAATTGGATTTTTATGAGGGTTTGGGCTCCTTCGCAGACGATTACACTCTGGAAGTTGAAGGGGAGAGGATAAAAGGAAGGAAGATATTTATCACCTCTGGGGCCAGACCGCTGATACCTCCGATAAAGGGAATAGAGAATGTTGATTATTTGACCAACGAGAATGTCCTGGATCTCACCCGGAAACCAGAGAGCCTGATCATCATCGGCGGAGGATACATCGCTGCTGAATTCGGGCATTTCTTCGCTTCAATGAGGACCAAAGTCACCATCCTCCAGCGGGCGGGGAGACTGGTGCGCGATGAAGAGCCAGAGGTTTCTGAGCTGTTGAAGACGAAAATGGGAAAACGCATGGATATCTTCACCAACACTGAGGCCCGGGAAGTCAAAAGGGGAAAAGAGGAGATGAAAGTTATCACCAGGGATAAGGTTTCAGGAGAAGAGAGGGAATTCAGCGCCGAAAGGATCTTATTGGCTGCTGGAAGAAAGTCCAACGCGGACCTCTTGAAAGTTGAGAAAACTGGAGTGAAAGTGGATCAGAGGGGATACATCGCAGTCAATGATTACCTGGAGACAAGCAAGGTGAATATCTGGGCCTTCGGAGACGCGATCGGAAAGAAAATGTTCAGACATTCGGCCAACAGAGAAGCTGATCTCGTCTGGCACAACGCCATACACGGCGAGAGGAACAAGGTGGATTATGATAAAGTTCCACATGCCGTGTTTTCCTATCCGCAGGTCGCTTCTGTCGGGTTAGGAGAGGAAGAAGCCAGGAAAAATCATGATATCCTGGTCGGCAAGGCGAAATACTCAGAAGTAGCCAAGGGAGAGGCAATGATGGAGGAGGATAGCTTTGCCAAGATCATCATCGAGAAAAACAGCGGGAGGATTTTAGGATTCCACGTGATCGGACCTTATGCGCCCATCCTCATTCAAGAAGTGATCAACGCCATGTCGATAGATGGAACCGTGAGGCCCATCATCAACGGGATGCATATTCATCCGGCCCTGCCGGAAGTGATCCAATCGACCCTCGGAAACCTCCAGGAGCTGAGGAAAAAAGGCTGAGGTTTCCCTGGGCGAATTGGAGACTGTCCCCAATTTTCATGATAAGAAAGTGGCGAATGGGGACCTGACCTTTTTTTCTTGATTCTGAGGAAATAGATTGCTAACTTTTTCATCTCTACTCTATAATATCCATATTCCATAGATTTAGATTTGAAGAACAAGGAGCCTTGGATTGTTAAAGAAGATAATTGTTATCGGAATACTTGCTTTTGGCCTAACAATTTTTGCCCAAGAGATCACTCACGAATCATTGGTGATAAACATTGAAGTCCCGGTCAGGGTGTTCAACGGAAATATCTTCATTGACAGCTTGACTATAGACGATTTTGAGGTCTTCGAGGATGGAATCCCTCAGAAAGTAGAAGCGGTCTACTTGATAAAGAAGAGAACCATTGAGAGAAGGGAGGAAAAGAAAAGATTCGTGCCCGAGACAACGAGAAATTTTTATCTCTTTTTTGAGGTCACCGAATACACTCCAAGAATCGGCAAGGCAGTGGATTATTTTGTGAATAACGTCCTCTTCCCCGGGGATAACCTCTCGGTCATTACTCCGATGAAGACCTACAGGATGAAGCCGGACATTTTGGACACCCTTCCCAGGGAGAAAATCGTGAGTCAGATCATCGGAATATTGAGAAGGGATACTCTCGCAGGAAGCTCTGAATACAGGAATGCTGTCCATGACCTTGCCGGTTTGGCAAAGGCGCTCTCGTCTGCCTCGAGCAACCAGGATGAATTCAGCACGGCTGAATACCAGGGGTTGGAGCTTGACGTCCAAATCTCGATGTATGCCGAGCTCCTGAAAAAATTAGAACAGATCAGAACGGTCGACCAGAAAAAGCTCCTAGAATTTGCAGAATATTTACGGGATAAGGAAGGACAGAAGTACGTCTTTCTCTTCTACCAGAGAGAATACATTCCCCAGATCGAGCGCCGGGTTTTGAACCAAATCATGAGTTTGAATCAAGACAGGGAGGATATAAGCCACACTCTGGCGGGGCTTTTTGATTTTTACAGGAGAGAGATTTCTTTCGATATTGATAAAGTCAAACAAGCGTATGCGGATTCTTCGATTTCTATCCACTTTTTATTCTTCGCCAAGCCCGCAGCTTATATCCCGGGCGTCCTCATGGTTGAGCATTCTGAAGATATATTCAACGCCTTCAATGAGATAGCGAAGGCGACAGGAGGTCTTTCCGAGAGTTCTGCTAATCCCGTTTCCTTGTTCCAGAATGCTGTTGAGGCATCTGAAAACTACTATCTCCTTTATTATAGTCCGTCGAGTTACAGGAAGGACGGAAAATTCAGGGAGATAAAGATCAGGGTCAAGGATAAAGACTTCAGGATACTTCACCGGTCTGGCTATTTTGCCGATTAGAGGCCGACTCAAATCTTCTTTATACCTGATAAAGCCCGGGTTCCTCCGCGTCCTTGCCAAGACCCTCTCCCCTCCAAGTTGACGATCGGAACGATCGTCGGGGGGATCCAAGGGGGTATGTCCCCTTGGTCGCAGGGCGTGGGTTGATGCCCCGCCCGAGAAGGGGAGGCAGCGAGCGGAAGCGAGCGTTGGAAGGGGGAAGTCAGTTCCCCCTCCAAGTTGACTTGCCTGTCTCTCTCTGCTATTTAATAAAAGTAGGGGTTAGAAATGAAAAAATTGACAATAATAGGCGCAATAGTCATCCTTGGCCTTTCTGTTTTTTCTCAACAGGTCTCTGATCAAAAACTTTCTGAAGAGACCATGGTCATCAATGTGGAAGTCCCTGTAAGAGTCTTTCAGGGTAACAGGTTCATCGATGACCTCACCCTCAATGATTTTGAAGTATTAGAGGACGGGATTCCTCAGAGGGTAGAGGCTGTTTATCTTGTAAAAAAGAGGAGTATAGAAAGAAGGGAGGAAAACAAGAGGTTTGCACCCGAGACCTCAAGAAATTTCTATCTTTTCTTCGAGATCAACGAATACACGGCTAAGCTTGGAGATGCAGTCGAGTATTTTGTCCATGAGATACTGGTTCCCGGTGATAATCTGACAGTTATCACTTCCATGAAAACATACAGGCTGAAGGGCAAGACATTAGAGGTTTTATCCAAAGAAGATATTGTGAATCAGCTTAAAGGGATACTGAGAAGGGATGCCATGATCGGGAACTCAGAGTACAGGGATATACTCGATGACATGGTTCGCTTAGCAAAGTCATTAGCTTCAGCTATCCAGTCATTCGGGGCTGTTACGGATGAAGCAACAGAAGGGACAGAAGCTGGAAGCGTAGCATTCACAACTAGGTATGTGGACGGTTTTTCAACCGGCCAATACGAAGGCATGTCCATCGATGAACAAATCACGAGGTATGCGGACCTCCTGGGGAGGCTGGAAAACATAAGGAGTTTCGAACAGAAGAAATTTTTAGAATTTTCGGATTTGATTAAAGATAAAGAGGGGCAGAAATATATTTTCATGTTCTATGAAAAGGAATACATCCCCCAGATTGACCCGAAAATCCTCGATCAGTATTTGGCTATATTCCAGGACAGACCGAATATTATTCATACCATTTCAGGGCTTTTTGATTTTTATAGGCGAGAAATCACTCTGGATGTGGAACGCATAAAGCAGGCTTACGCAGATTCATCCATTTCCATTCATTTTCTGTTTATTTCCAGACCGCCTCAACATGTATTCGGAATCCGCATGGAAGAACATTCTGAAGACATATTCTCAGTTTTTCATGAGATGGCGAAAGCAACGGGCGGATATTCAGCAAGTTCTGCAAATTCAGCCTTCTTATTCCAGCAGGCTTTGGGGGCATCTGAGAATTACTACCTTCTTTACTATACACCCCAAAACTACAAAAGCGACGGGAAGTTTAAAGAGATCAAAGTGAAGGTGAAAGATAAAAACTTCAGAGTCGAGCATCGGCTTGGCTATTTTGCCCGTTAGTCCTTGACGATCGGAAGATATGCCCCGCGGCTTGCCGCGGGGAAACGATCGTCGGGGAATGAAAGGGGATATGCCTCCTTGGTCGCAGGGCGTGGGTTCATGCCCCGCCCGAGAAGGGGAGGCAGCGAGCGGAAGCGAGCGTTGGAAGGGGGAAGTCAGTTCCCCCTCCAAGTTGACCTGATCACTCCTCAGCTTTAGATCCATTCGTGTTCAAATAATCAGAACTCCTTTTTTTTATTCCATGTGTTTGACATCGATAGCTGCCTTTGTTATAAGCTGAAAAAGCGCGAGATCGTGAATATCAAAAATAATCTTTTCAGGGGGAAATATGAAAAAATTTATTTTCTGCACTTTGGGAATATTTTTTCTTTGTAGCTTTCTTATCGGCAGAGGTCAGGTTATGGAGAAAGAGAAACTTTACGATTCCGGAAAAATAAAAGAGTTAACAGGTGAGGGTTTGAAAATGATCGCTTTCCCCATCGGCGGCCTGGGGACAGGAAACATCACCCTGGGCGGCAGGGGTGAGATCAGAGAACTGGAGATCTTTAACCGGCCTGCCAAGGGAAAAGCCCCGGATTCCACCTTTTTCTCCATCTGGGCCCAGGAGCAGGGGAAGGAATCCGTGGCCAAGATTCTGGAACGCCAGTATTTCCCGCCTTATGTTTCCTGGATGGGCATTCCGAGGAATCAACTTCCAGGCGTTTCCCGCTTCAACGAAGTGATTTTCAAAGGGGAATACCCCTTTGCCTATCTAACTTTTGAGGATGAAGCAGTCCCACTTGAAGTGAAGCTTGAGGCTTACAATCCCTTTATTCCCTTAGCCCCTGATAAGAGCGGTTTCCCGGCAGCTATTTTCAACTGGAAGATCAAGAACGTGACCACGTCTTCAGTCAAAGTCTCGCTGGCGTTCAGCATGCTGAATCCCATCAAGACACTGGACCCATCCAGCCGGCAGAGCTTCGGGAAGAATCTGAACCAGTATATCGATGAGGGAGGATTCAGAGGAGTCAAGATGTGGTCAAACAGGGGAGATGAGGACGCCCTTGAGTACGGAAGCCTGGCCTTTATCGTCACGGAAAAAGATGTGGATGCTCAGACCCGCTGGTACAGGGGAGGCTGGTGGGATAATGCCCACATTTTCTGGGATGATTTCTCGGATGATGGCCGGATAGAAAACGTAACGGACAGTGAGGAGTCTCCCGAAGGAAGAAGCGACGTGGCGACGCTCTTGGTCCATATCGAGCTCAAGCCCGGAGAGGAAAGGATTGTTCCTTTTTATCTCACCTGGCATTTCCCGAACAGAGAGAATTACTGGAACAGAGAAGAGGAGGTTAAGGGGAAGAGATTCAAGAACTTTTTCGCGATGAAATTCCAGGATGCCTGGGATGTGGCCCGCAGTTTGATCAAGAATGGAGAAGAGCTGTATCGGGATACGCAAACATACCATCATGTACTTTTTGGTTCTACCTATCCTTCATATGTGCTTGATGCCTTGTCTTCCCAGGCGTCTTCTTTAAAGACGAATCTGGTGATGCGTACCGAAGACGGCAAATTATTTGGGTTTGAGGGCTTGACGGATGATTCAGGCTGCTGCCCGATGAACTGCACCCATGTCTGGAACTATGAGCAGACTTTGGCTTATCTCTTTCCTTCTCTGGAGAGGACAATGCGGGAAACAGATTTCCTTCATAACACGTTTGCCAACGGATACCAGGTGTTCAGGACGCTCATGCCTCTCGGAAAGTACTGGTGGACGTATAAGCCCTGCGCTGATGGCCAGATGGGGAACGTCGTCAGGGTCTACCGGGAGTGGAAGTTATCCGGGGATACGGAATGGCTCAGGAAGCTCTGGCCCAAGGTGAAAGCGGCCCTGGAATTTGCCTGGGAAGGCGTGGGTGAGGTGAGCGAGGACTTGAAATGGCAGAAGGACCGTCTGCATCTGCCCTGGGATCCTGACAAAGATGGGGTCATGGAGGGTGAGCAGCACAATACCTATGATATTGAATTTTACGGCCCCAACACCATGACCGGATCGTTGTATCTGGCGGCTCTCAGGGCAGCCTCCGATATGGCAGAAGGAGTGGGAGATAAGAAAAAAGCAGATGAATATCTCAAGATCTTCCAGAAAGGCTCAAAACAGTATGATTCCCTGCTCTGGAATGGGGAGTATTACATCCAGAAGGTCGATGTCATGGAAGGTCTTGTAGTTCCGGAATACCTGCGTACGCCCGAGAAGAAATGCGAGAATCCTGCCTGCAAAGGAAAGGAATCCCCGGGTGGCAGGAAGGACGCTTTAGAAAAAGGCGACATTGTCCCCAAATATCAGTACGGAGAAGGCTGCCTCTCTGACCAGCTTCTGGGGCAGTATCTGGCCCATGCGGCTGGTTTAGGGTATGTCCTCCCCAAAGAAAACGTGGATAAGGCTGTGAAGTCCATTTTTCAGTACAATTTTCTAAAGGATTTGAGCCGATTTTCGAATGTGCAAAGAGTCTATGCTCTGAATGATGAGGCAGGGCTTCTCCTTTGTTCCTGGCCGAAAGGAGAGAGACCTGCGCTTCCTTTTGTCTATTCGGATGAGGTCTGGACAGGAATCGAGTACCAGGTGGCAGCCAGCCTGATCTATTCCGGCCATATAGATGAAGGGTTGACAATTGTCAAGGCTTTGAGAGAGAGATACTGCGGCTTTAACCGCAATCCCTGGGATGAGCTCGAGTGCGGCCATCATTATGCCCGAGCCATGGCCAGCTGGGCAGTGCTGCTCGCCCTTTCCGGTTACCAGTATGACGGGACTACAGGTTTTATCGCCTTTTCCCCGAAGATTAACACAGACGACTTCTCCACCTTCTGGTCTTCGGGGACTGGATGGGGGAGTTTTAACCTGAAGGGGAATGAGGTCGTCCTAAAAGTGGAGTATGGGAGCTTTAAGCTGGCCAAGCTCGGATTGTCCCGAGGATATGGTTTTCGTTCCATCAAGACCCTCCGTGTCCGTTCAGGAAAAGCGGGGGCAAACCTGAAGTTAGAAAAGGATTTGGCCGTTGTTTATCTGGATGGGCCCGTCATGCTTAAGCCGGGCGACCAGATAGAGATAGTCTTCGACAGATGATCTCCTGCTGAGTTCCTACCTGTTTTTCACCTTCAGGTTTTGTGCAGCCTCCACTGCTTTGATGATGTCAATACAGCCGTAGCCCGAGACCGGGTTCGGCTCATCAAAGCCGAGGATGGTGTTGGATGAGGTTTGCCTCAATATTTCGCGGACAGCCTCGACCAGCTGTCCTGGTTTTTCCTTGAGCTTGAGGAGAGTCTGATCTTCCATGGCGGACAAGATGAGGGCTGCCGTGCCCGCAACAAAGGGCACGGCTAATGAATTTCCGAAAGCCATAGCAGGTCTTCTTCTCCGGTCAAGGTAGGAAGGCATTTCCACAACAAAACCTGAGGCTGGAGCGACCACATCCAGATAGACTGCTTCTGAGGAAAGTGCGGATACTCGAAGCTTTCCGTTGGATTTCTCAACGCCGCCAACAGCAATTGTCCAGGGATAAGCCGCCGGGAAATACAAGGTTTTCTCGTGCTCGTCTTCGGTGACATTGGCTATGGGGGAGACCACCACTACATTATTCTCCCAGCAGTACTGGGATGCTTCCCTTATGGCCTTGGTGTCTACTTGGAACGCTGCGCTGAGATTGATGATGTTTGCCCCATTCTGAGTTGCCCAGATCATCCCTGCAGCGAAGAGATAGGTACTCCATCGGCTGGGGGGGACGGTGCTCATGGTTTCATTGTCGTAGACTTTGACAATGGCCAGTTCGACTCCTGGTGCAACTTGAAAGACCACCGTTGCGATTGATGTTCCGTGGCCGCTCCAGTCATACGGAAATTTTCCTTTATCGAAAGCTGGTTTTGAGCCGTCAAGGAAGTTTTTCAACGCTGTGATCCTTGATCTTAGCTCTTGTAAAGTCGGGTCAACGCCCGAATCGATTATGGCCAGTTTTATGCCCTCGCCTCTGGAAAAAGAATGGGCTTCACTGACCTTCAATTCCTCAAGGGCCCAGTTCGCCTTTGCACGTCTGCTGACTGGCCTTCGGTAGTCGCGGAAGATAGGAAACATTTGCCTCGAGAAATATCCGGTCGAGTAGAGAACGGATTCCAGAGGAGACGCTTTTTCGTTGGGAGTGAATTCGGTGATGGATTGGATGAATTCTCCGGCCATGTTTTTGGTGAAATCCAGGAGGTGAGAGCGGAAGTTGACGCCTCTCTTCTCGTCTGGTCTTGTGTGGCAGTAGTAGAAATTCATCAAGTGCTCGTAGAGGCCGGGTATTTTCTTTTGAGCTTTTACCAGCATTTTTCTGTCTTTGTCCAAGATTTGCACGTGTTCAGCCTCTCTCTTCAAGATTTCGTAGAAAAGGCATTTACCTTCGATGTAGAGAGTGTTGAACTGTCTCTGGTGCAGCTCAGCCTCCTTTTGTGACCGGAGGCCTGGGGGGAAGCAGAGACAGACGAGAAGCGCCAGGACCAACGGAATGGCGAAACTGGGGATGCTTTTAGGCAGAGGATCAGAGATAGGAAAGAAACTCCGGATAGTATGTTTGGACACAGCAGATGAGTGATAGTTTGAAGTCCGGTTGAAACCATTTTCCGCCATCCTCTTTAGGTCAATAAATGAAGGAGCAACTTCCGTGCCAAATAGACTCTTAAAGCCAGGTTTCTGCCTTGATTTGGCAGGAATTTTTAAAATCAAGATATGGTCACGAGAAAGATCTTTTCCAATCAGTAAAATAATTTTACATCCAGCGGCTCCCTTATGTTGAGATGGGGTTCAGGATAAAAAGGCCCGGGTTTTAGAGATTGCTCCGGCAACGGTTGATTTTTGCGCGTTTATAAAAGATATTATAGATGGTTGGGGACTATTGAGCCTGGGAGCATCGTGCGGTCGGGAACGGTTCGGGAAGGCTAAATAGGGAAGGTTGCTTTATCCATTCCCGTGCATTTACCCCCACTATCTGGAAGAGAACAGTGAAAAAGAAATCGGAGAGAAGGGCTGCCCTTCTGGGGAATGTTCCTTAAATAGGGTTGATAACTGATTATTCCTATGATATAAGTAAGAAATGTTCAAAAAGAAAATGTGTTTCGCCGGCGTAAAGGTGAAAGATGGAGTTCCTTGGCGGATGTTATTCTTCCAGAAGACAGGTTGAGAACATGAAAACAGGCTTTTGTGTGAAAAAAGCTTTCCAGAATGTTCATAATACGATTCACAGCGTGTTCCTCATCGCGCTCTCTATCGTCTTCATCATCCTCAACGGATGCAGCAGCTCAGTCCATGTGGAAGCGGAGTTGGTTTCTGAGGTCAGGTCCATCCAGCCAGGACGGGCCTTTAGTGTTGCTGTCCGGCTCAAGATGGACGAGCACTGGCACACTTACTGGAGAAATCCCGGGGATTCCGGGATGCCGACCAAGATCACCTGGCAGCTCCCGGATGGCTTTACGGTTGGAGAGGTCCGATGGCCTTGTCCCCAGAAATTCGGGGAGCCTCCGGTGGTGAGCTTTGGCTACGCAGGTGAGGCTTTTCTCATCACTGAGGTCATAGCAGAAGAGAACACGAAACCCGGCACTGAAGTCAAAATTACAGCCATAGTAGAGTGGCTGGCCTGCAAAGAAAGCTGCATTCCGGGCTCCGCGGAATTATCATTAAGCCTGCCGGTTAAAGACATTATCCCTGATCTTGACATGCGATGGGCTGGTCGTTTTGTTGAGACCCGAATGAATTTACCTCGAGCATTTCCTGATTGGAAGATAAGGGCCTCGGCGGGAAGCAGCAACATTCTTATTCAGGTAGATCCCCCTCCCTGGTTTAAAGACGAACTGACTGGCCTGGCCTTTTTTCCCGAGCAGGAGGGGATGATCGATTATTCCAAAACGCAAAGTCTGAAAAAATCCGGGAATGGATACGTCCTCGAAATCCGGAGGTCGGTTTTGTCCGTGAGCCTTCCGCAGCGCCTTCACGGGATTCTGTTTTCTCCGAAGGGCTGGAGCCAGGCCGGGCAAGAGCGTGCCTTTTACATAGATTTGCCCCTGCATCAACAGGAATAAACCCAATCGCCCAAGGAGGTGATACAATGAAAAGATATCTTTATTTCACGGGAATGATCCTGGCAGGATTTTTCCTTGCCTTGAGCCTGTTGACTCAAGCCGCGGAGACATCGGTGGGAGAGACAGCGCCTGATTTCACGCTTCCCGATTCCAACGGCAAAGCCCATTCTCTCTCTGGTTACAAGGGGAAGATCGTTGTCCTGGAATGGCTGAATCACGGTTGTCCGTTCGTCCAGAAGCATTACAACTCCGGCAACATGCAGAAGCTCCAGAAGATTTACACCGACAAGGGAATCATCTGGTTTTCGGTCATCTCCTCAGCTCCCGGAAAACAGGGTTACATGACACCAGAAGAAGCCACAGAAGCAGTCAAACAGAAAAAAGCGTCCCCCACAGGTGTGCTTCTCGACCCTGAGGGGACAGTCGGAAAGCTGTACGGTGCCAAAACAACGCCCCACATGTTCATAATCAATTCCGATGGAGTTTTGGTTTACAACGGAGGGATAGACGATATCCGTTCCGCCAATCCAGCCGATATCGATAAAGCCAAAAATTATGTTCAGATGGCTCTGGATGAGCTGCTGGCCGGAAAGGAAGTCACTGTCAAAACCAGCCAACCTTATGGCTGTTCGGTGAAGTACAAGTAGGCTCGGATAGGCTTAGTCTCTAGCTGGTTGAGGAGACAGGAGAAATCCGGGGAAAAGTCTTCTACTGTCTTTTTTCTTATTTATCTTTGAGCTGGAGCCTTCTCTTTACCCTCGCTCTTCCTGATTATCTGCGGCGTTTTCTCTGCGGAGGATTGAACTTGTCGACATCCATAGCCCACATCCCGCGGCCATGGGTAGCAATCACCAGTATGTTATCGCGGGGATGAACGATCAGGTCATGAACAAAGGTTGAGGGGAGGTTGCCTCCCAGGACATTCCAGGTCTTGCCGCCGTCCGTGGTGACGTAAACGCCTATATCCGTGCCGACAAACAGGACATCCTTGTTCCTCGGATGCTCTCTGATCACGTTGACCGGGCCGAGAGGGATATTGCCGGAGATATCCTGCCAGTTCTCACCGTAGTCCGTGGATTTCCAGACGTAAGCCGCAAAGTCGTCATCCCGTTTCCCGTTCTGTGTCATGTAGACTGTGCTCATATCAAAAGCAGAGGCGACCATCCTGGACACCCATTTTCTGTAGGGCAGTCCCTTCATGATCTCTTTCCAGGTCTTGCCGCCATCCTTGGTGACATGGGCTTTGCCGTCGTCGGTGCCCACGTAGACCAGGCCGTACTTGAGAGGAGACTCGGAGATCGCAAAGATCGTCTGGTACGGGATATCCCCCAGCTCGGATTGGATGTTGTAGGTCATGTCCGGGCTGATCCTCTCCCAGGTATCTCCCCGGTCCAGGGAACGGAAGATGTACTGCATGCCGTGGTAGATTATGTTGGAGTTGTGGGGCGAGAGGATAAATGGCGCGACCCACTGTCCCCGCAGCCTCGGCTCGCCTTCGTACTGGCGGGGAAGGAGATATTTGCTCTGCCATCTGCCAGATTCGGTGAGGGTTGACCTGTTGATATGCCCGTAGAAGCCCGCCGAATAGACAACTCTCGGGTCGGTCGGGTCGATGGCGTGGCTGCTGCCTTCGCCGCCGGGGGCCTCCTCAAAATCCACGGTCGGGATCTGGTCTCTGCCCTCACTGAGGTCGACGATACCTCTGAAGCTGCCGTGGTCCTGCATGGAGCCGTAGACACGGAAAGGTGTGTCCATATCATAGGCAATGTTGAAAAACTGGCAGACCGGGAGGTTATCCCTGAACTGCCTCCAGGTTTTTCCCTTGTCGTAGGAGATCACGATCCCGCCGTCGTTGACATTGACGATATAGTCGGAATTTTCCGGGTCGATCCACATGCCGTGATGGTCGCCATGCACTCCCCTGCCGATCGTCCGGAAGGTCTTTCCCCCGTCCTCGGAAACGCTCAAAGGAACACCCATGATGTAGACGGTGTTTTCGTTGCTGGGGTCGACACGGATCTGTCCGAAAACCCAGCCGTAGGTGTTGGAGTGTCGCTCCATGAATTGTTTTTGTTCAGGAGTCAGTCCGCTCGTCTGTGTCCAGCTCGCGCCGCTGTCATCGGAGCGGTAGACTGTCGCTCCCTTTATAAAACCGCTCGAAGGGACGCCGTAGGTATCGGCTCTATCCGCACCTGTAATCTCCCGGGCGATCTCATAACTGTCAACCAGGGCATAGAGCACGTTAGGCTTGGAGAGGCAGAGGTCGATGCCGATGCGGCCCCTGTATTTGGCCTCAGGCAGGCCGTTGTTCATGGGTTTCCAGGTCTTGCCGGCGTCAGTGGTCTTGTGGATACCGCTTCCCGTATACTGGGGCTCGTTCCGGGGATCGTTCCATTTTTTCCGGATTCTCTGCCAGGTGGCAGCATAGAGCGTGTTGAAATCTGCGGGGTCCATGACCAGGTCAATAGCCCCTGTTTGCTCGTTGATATAGAGAATCTTTTCCCAGGTCTTTCCGCCGTCTGTGGTCTTGTAGACTCCGCGCTCTGTGTTATGGGTCCATTCATGTCCTGAGGCCGCCACATAGACGATATCCGGGTTTTGAGGATGAATGACGATTCGGGGAATAGTATGGGTCCCGGTCAGACCCATGTGCTTCCATGTCTTTCCAGCGTCTGTGGATTTGTACACTCCGCTTCCTGCCATCGAGCTGCGGAAGATGTTCGCCTCCCCGGTTCCGATCCAGACGATATCCGGGTTCGAAGGAGCGATGGTCACATCGCCGATCGAGGTCGAAGCTTCCTGGTCGAAGAAGGGCTCCCAGGTCGTACCCTCGTTTGATGTCTTCCAGACACCTCCGGAGGCTGTGGCCACGTAGATGATGTAGTTCCCTCCCTTTGGGGTGACCACAGCGATGTCGGTGCATCTGCCGCTGATATTCTGGGGACCGATGTGCTGCCAGTTCATGTCTTTATAGGGGGAGTTCTTTTTCATATCCAGATGCTGGTCGAACCATTTCATCCTCAGGGCTGGGTCGGTGGAATGGATCCTTTGTGGTGTTTTTGCTTTTTTCTGGGCCAGCAGCGGAGAAAGGAGCAATACTGTGGCTGTCAAACACAGGACAACAAATAATGTCCGCTGCCGGAAGATGTGACGCAGAGAAATCATTATGAACCTCCTTTTTTAAGGATTATGATTTGAAAGAATGATTTGAAAAATGCCATGGATATGCTTCATGAAACGAAGGGCATAAAGCATTTTAAAAAGAGTTTTCAATTTTTTCAATAGAATTTATCATATTTTTAGTAAATTCTTTTCATCTTATTGGGACTTGGCATGGAAATAGGTGTTGCGGCGCTAAATCTTGGAGCAGGAGTAAAATGTCTCTTGAGTGACTCAGTTGCCTTTAGAGTGGAATACAGGCTTGCGAAATATTGGGGAAAAAGAACCGTGACTTACCCCTGGGGAGAAACATTCACATATGAGCTGAATCGCATTGATAATAATATCATGATCGGGATGTCGCTTTTCTTTTAAAGAATTTGGTTTAAAACAGGAAAACCATAGAGTTCTTCGGTGAGCGCTATATTTTTTTTATTGATATGATTTCTACAACATCCCCCCACATATGAATGCTTCCGACATCGGACAAAATTTTCACGGTGAATTTAACTCGCAAACCGTCAATCATATAATTTGCAGGCAGATTGGTTGGATCATAATGCTCTCCGTTATCAGCTTCAATTCCATAAAATCCTCCTTCAAAACCGAGGAATACGATTCTCCCTCTACCTGTAATCCAAGGATTTGAACAGTTTTGGGTAATTAGAAATAATAGCAGGAACAGACTAAGAAGAATGAATGCTTTCTGCTTACTCATGAATCAAACCCCACTTAAAGTCTATATCAGTTTATCGAATTAGTCAATATTCCGAGAATTTCCTTATCGATAGACGGGTCTTCGTATATACATTTTGGATTTGATAATATCCTACTTGTTTGTGGCGTTCCTTCGAACTGGATGGAGAAGTATGATTTTTTTTGACTCGAATAATTTTGTGTGTTATGGATACGAACGCTTGACAAGGCTAAAAAGAGGAAATCATTTTTGGGTCTGAAAGAAGTGACAAAGGCAAAACTCCACACGAGGTACCCTGTATCCAGCATTCTCGTGTATAACGGCACGACTGTCCTCCATTTTCTTCTGGGTGGAGCTGGGATCATGGTCGGCTATAATTTTTCTTCAGTCAGCATGATTTTTGCTTATCTCTATTTTGCATTTTCCTTCCTGGAAATGTACTTGATCATGCCCCTGAAAGTCTGTCCTTGCTGCGTCTATTTCAGGTTGGAAAGATCGGTCTGCGTATCAGGCCTGAATGTGGTGGCGAAGATGATTGCCCGAGAAGGGAAGCCTGAAAACTTTTCGAACCGAGCCAAGGGGCTGTTGTCCAGTAACAATCTATACATGGGCTCCCTGGTCATTCCCATAATTGCAGTGATTCCTGCTCTCATCATCAATTTTTCATTCCTCTTGCTGGCCATCTTTATTGTCCTGGTGGGATTGCTTCTGTTCCGGTTCTTTGTGATTTTTCCTAAGATTGCTTGTCTTCACTGCAGAGCGAAGTTCAAATGCCCCCAGGCAGAAGCCATGGGTATCGGCAACAAGTAGACAATTCATACATTGATGTTATAGGATTCTCGCAGGGAAGATTTTCTGTTGGGGATAGAGATACTCTCTCTGCACTGAATAAAGGGAGAAGCCTGAAATGAAAGAGGGCTTTACAGGACGCTTATTGACAGCGGTGTTGTTTATTCTCCTGATTCTGTTTTTGCCCAGTCCCTCAAACACTCAACAGCAGAAACCCCTGTGCTTCAATCATGCCGTGATCATCGACGGTAACGGAGGGGCACCCCTTGAGGACGGCTCTATAGTCATAAGCGGGGACAGGATCGAAGCTGTCGGGTACCTGGACCAGTTGAAGGTTCCGTCGGATGCCCGGATGATCAACCTCAAAGGAAAGACGGTTATGCCCGGCCTTGCTGATATGCACGTCCATCTGTGCGGCGGCTGGGACGGGATGTCGACAGATATGCTGGGTTATCAAAGGTATCTGAACTCCCTTTTGTACTCCGGGGTAACAACTGTTCTGGACCTGGGCAATAATCTCGAATATATCCTTCAACTCCGACAGGAGGTAGGCGAAGGACGTATCCCAGGCCCCCGTATCTACTGTGCCGGGCCGCTCATCAACGGGGCTGACCCCAGCTGGCCTTCTATCTCTTATGCCTTGTCGTCGGTCCATCAAATCCCGAAAATGGTCGCACGTTTGAAAAGGGTCGGAGTGGATGTGGTCAAAGCTTACTCTGGGCTTTCTAATCAGATGGTCTACGCTCTGGCTAGCGCAGCGGATAGAGAAGGACTGCGGGTTTTCGTTCATCAATCTTCTAAGGAATTGGCAGATTTGGGAATCACGGCCTATGCCCATATGTTCGACGAGGATATCAGTGAAGATTTTATGAGGCTGATGAAAGCAAAGGGAATTCGCTGTATCACCACTCTCGCTGTCACCGAAAGCGGTATCGGACGAAGGTTCGTCGACCTCAGCTTCCTCGATGACCCTCTTGTGGAGCATACCACGCCTCCCTGGTTTCTCAAGGATTTGAAGTCCTGGGTTTCCCGGACGATCAACACAAACAGCAACTCGCATTCGATATATGCCCAACGGGAGCAGGTTTTGAAGCGCGCCCAGAGGAACACCAAAAAGATGTTTGACTCTGGGATTGTTTTGGCGGCTGGGACAGATGCTCCTCATCCAGGTGTTTTTCTCGGAGAAGGAATCCACAGGGAGCTGGGATTGCTTGTTGAAGCGGGTTTAACGCCCCTCCAGGCCATCACTCTGGCAACAAAGAACGCCGCGGTGTTGATCGAGGATGAAAAAGAGTGGGGGACTTTATCATCCGGAAGGTTGGCCAACTTCCTGGTAGTCGACGGCCGGCCGGATAAAGACATCAGACAGACACGCAACATAGAAATGGTGATCCTCGAAGGAAAGATTCTGAATAGAGACAAGCTTAAATTTGATGAGAAAAAGGACCCTGGATTTCGCGTCAATAAATGATCAATTCACAGTCCATTTTTATTATTGACTGAGCGGTTTCGTTGTGATACAAAAAATAACGAATATTAGTCAGCGAATATCGGATTAATTAGGAAAAGGAAGAAATTGAGACTGTTTAAGGAAAAAATCCCTTTAGTGGACTATTTTATCTTTTATCTCGCATTAACCAGGGCGTGAAAGATTGAAACCCGTAAAAAGTGCTAGGCTTGTCTGTCCGGTCTATACCTTGGACTTTAAACAGCTTCTCCCGGGCGGCAAGGAGATAACGCCAGAGGTCCTGGATGAGTTGATCGCAACCACTAAAGGCACCTCTTATCCAGCCTGTCCCCTTTTGAAGTACGGCACCATTTTTCAAGATTTACGCCGCTTTCTTCAGGAGTCACCATACAACTTAAGCTTCGACCAATCGGATAGGTCAGGTGTCTTGACCCTGATGAATGAGATCAGCTTCATCCCACCCCTGCTGAAGTTTTTTGATTATTTCAAAGAGAACGACTTCTATACCTACCGTCACTCTCTGGTCGTGTTCGCCATGTCAGTGCTCATGGCTCAGGAGCTGCTGGAAGAGCCCGAAGACTGGATCAGAGATGTCATGGCCGGGACCATACATGATTTTGGCAAGATGAACGTTCCCCTGAAGATATTGAAAAAGAAGGAACCGCTGACCCAGGTTGACAAGATCATCCTGGAACACCATGCTTTGGCGGGCTTTGTGCTTCTCAGTTACTTCCTTCAGGACCACGGAAGATTCGCGGCTTGGGCGGCCAAGGAACACCACGAGCGAAGGGACGGGTCGGGCTACCCTCTGGGCATCCTGATGAGAGACAGGATGATAGAGATCATCTCTGTCTGCGATATCTATGATGCTCTTCTTTCGCCCAGGCCTCATCGACCTACTCCGTATGACAACAGGTCAGCACTGGAAGAGATCACCGAAATGGCAGAGCAGGGAAAACTAAGCTGGGAAGTGGTCCAGGCTTTGGTGGCTTATAACCGAAAGGATAGACCTCATTTTCAAGAATGCAAAGTTTCCGCCGAGAAGAGGGGCAGACTCCTGGCAGTCGATTTATGCCGAGTCAATGTTGAGAGAAAAATAGATTGTCCCAACTGCCATGGTACAGCCAGAGAGAGAAAAATTGTTAGGGACGGTAAGCAGCATCTGGCCTATGCCTGTCGGAGCTGCGGAATGGAATTTACTGAGGATGATCTGTTGGACATGGAATTGGACTTAAATTAGAACACCAAATTAATCCGTCTTTCTCGATATCATCTTGAAATCCTCCAACAAGCCATAGCTCACCACACTATACTCAGAGCCCGGAGGATAGCCACCCACAGCACCTCTCTGAAAGGCGCTTGGCCAGGCGCGGCCAAGTTGAGGATTATTGTGATGGGGCCCGAGTGTATTTTTTAAGGTTCCATAGACGATGACCTCGATGAGGTTCTTGCCCGGAGCCAGAAAGTCGGTGATATCCAGCTCAAAAGGCGGAAATGCGATCAAGCCAGCCATACTCTTTCTCACCCGAACCTCCGCCATCGAGCCTTTCCAGTTCCCGAGCTTCACCAGGAAACGTTCTTTCTGAGGATTCAATGTTTGAATGGTGTAGGTTTTCTGATAGTTTACTCCGTTTGAATAGAATGGCATGCCCTGTTTATCCCATGGTCCGATTTCAAGCTGTCTGCTGGGCACAAGCTTGAATCCTTTGTCCTCGCTCTCCAGCTTGAAATCACCCAATAGATAGACCGGCTCAAGCTCGGCAAAGATGGAAAACGGCGATACCTTGAGTGATATTCTATTTTTTCCTGTTGTGACGGCTTCTCCGGTCTTGAACGTGCCGAAAGCTCGATCGAGCCACCATTCCCCTTCGAGCCGCTCGACGGGCCTGCCGTTGACGAGAACCTGGAAAAGATCGGGCTGTTCAACCACGAGCCGAAGCGAGGAGAAATTGAGGCCTGCATCGCAAGTGAACCAGAAAGAGGCCTCAAAGCCAGAATCATCCGGGAATTTGTCCTGGTCAATGATATTCGTTTTGAACTGGACAGCGCTGTCCCAGGGATTCCTCGGCAGTCCATGATGCGTGAAGATTTTGTGCTGGGCCTCGTAGAAATACAGGTCTTTTTCAACCTTTCCGTTGAGAGTCAGGTCGCAGTAATCGAGAATCAATACATTCGGGGCAAGAGGGCTTATCTTTTCTTCGGGCAGAGGGATCAATTCGGTCCTTGAGTACATTTGCTCTTCTCTCTTATCTGGACGGCCCTGGCGAAGACAGAGCAGCAGACTCCCGCCGGCCGGCAGAGAGAAGCTCACCTCTAACCTTCCGTCTTTATCCTCAGCAGGATAGGTTGATACTGATCCAGTAAAAAGGTCCCAGGATTCCACGTGTCGGGACTCGGCTGTAAATCTCCCGTTGGAAGTCTCTTTGTCACTGCTGTTGGCGAGAAAGATGAATTCCGCGTCTTTGAGCTTCCGACGGTGGTGGAAGAGTAATCCTGAAAATTTTTCTGGCTGGATGAAAACCAAATCCGGAGGGCATATTGCATTTATTTTTTCCAGGAGGGTTGAGGCTGAGCCGGAATGCCAGCTAGACTTATACTGGGAAGCCAGCTTCTCAACCTGATCAGTTTGCTGCCCATCGACAAATTTTGGAGGATCTGCCAGGGAGAAAACCTGGCCGCCCCCCGCTAAGTAATCCTCGATGAGGTTCAAGGTTACCTTGTTCAAGTTTTCAATCCCTGGAGGCAGCACAGCCAGATCATACTTGCATTCCCCCACAGCCAATTTATTTCCGCGCACCTTACCGTAGTCTTTAAGGATCGCCTCGCTTGCCAGGTCGTATTCCACCTGGCCGGCTTCCAGTTTGTGGAGAAAATCCTGGAAATCACTGCCCAGTGCTTCCAGACGATCGGAAGATTTATCTGGCGAGTAATACATCCAGGCCGTGGACGTTGGCTCAAGGACCAGGATGCGGTTTTGCTGCAGGCCGCTGCTCATGACCAATGAAAGCCGTCCAAAATAGTCAGCGAGAATTTTATAGGAATGCCACCAAGGCTCATGATAGGAAAAGGAGAGGGGATGATCACGTTTTCTGGCCCCTTTAATCGTGACATAGGAAAGATGCTGGTTGAGAAAATTCACTCCCAGAACATACTCCCAGTCCCCGATCCGCTTCTGGTCAAAGAAGGTCAAATCCCAGCCGCTCGCTCCGTATGTCTCGGACAGTGTTCGCCGTTTTCCCAGTTGGTTGGCAGCGCTGCGAATTTCTTTAACAGCCCTGGTGTTTCCGAACTGGGCATGGGCGTCAGTCTCCCATTCGTTCATGAGGCAATCGATGCCTGGCATGTGGGCGTAAGCGCACAGGGCCATATTATCTGGGGAGAGGCGCGGCCTGGGCCATTCGTGCTCCCAGTAGTGGCCGGTGAACACAAGATTATTCTGAGCGCAGTAATCATAGTAGGGCTTAGCCCAGTTTTCGATGAACAACTCAAGCAGAGTGGCATAATAATTGTGCCGGACACGCTTCCAATCCCCTTTTTCCCAGAAGAGAGAAGGCAAATGCCGCTTTAAATCGTATCCCCATCTGTTCCTGAACTCATCGAAAAGAGCCGGAGTGAAGTTGACAACATCCCTTCCTCCGACAGGCAGGATGTGAGCCTCATCCTGGAAAACGCCTGGGACCGTGGCTCCGAATTCATCGCCGATGACCTTCCTGTAGGCATTCAAAGTGACATCCAGAAACTTATCGGTCACATCGCGGCGCATCAGGTCCACATAAGTATACCCGCCAAACCAAGGAGAGGGATTCGCCTCTTTGAGGTCAAAAATGAAATATTCTCCCTCAGAAAAGCTTTGATTTGATACTGCCTGAGTTATGTCTTCGAAACCAGAGGCAGTCTCTTTCAGGACAAGTAAGGGGGGAGAAGCGAATTTCTCTGGAAGCTTTTGAACCTGGGTTACCATGAGTCCCCTGCCAGATGCATCAGGCATAGCAGCAGGCACGTGACCGCCAGCAAAACCGGAGGGGTAGGAGTTCTCATCGTAAAGCCAGATCTTCATGCCCAATTGTCTGCCGACTTCAACAGCGCAGCGGCATAATGTCATCCATTCCTCTGATAGGTAAGGAGTGATGAGTCCGGGCCGGGGATGAATAAAAACTCCGCCGATTCCGTGTTCCTTGAAATCAGCCAGCTGTGAATCAACCTGCTCGCGGGTCACCCTGTCATTCCATACCCAGAGCGGCGCGCTGCGAAAGTCCGAAGGAGGATTCTGAAAATTTTTTAAAACTTCCTCATAGTGATCAGAAGTTTGTCTATTCTGGCAGCTCAAAGAAAAAACACAGATAAAAACGGGCAGAGGTAAGAAGATGAATAATCTTTTCATTTGATTTTTTCCCTCCTGATTGAAGGCCTTCCTGCTCCTTGAATTGGCGTGGATTTGTATCAGTCGCTATAGCTTTATGTCAGATTATAAAACTGGTTAGATAGTAGGAGACAGGAATCCAAAAGTCAAGCGGTTGGCATCTGGTCACTGCCGTTATATTCATTCGACAAATTTTTTCTTTTATAATTGACCCCGCCTGTTCACTGTGGTAGAAATGAGAGGATAAGCTTAGCGGTGGATACCGGATAGAAAAGTGAAAAACCGAGGCCCGGGAGAAGATCAAATCCTGTGAGAATGAAATTTCATATCCTGTTTAACCGGAACAGAAAGGACCGAGATTGATGAAAGCTCCTAAGCTCGTCTGTCCCGTTTATACTTTGGAATACAAACAGCTTCTCGCCGGCGGTACGGAGCTGACGCCTGATGTCCTGGACAAATTGATCGCCACGAATAAGGACACAACTTATAAGAAGCTTGCCTTTCTGGAGCACGGCACTCTTTTTCAAGACCTGCGCCGTTTTCTCCAGAATCCCCCCTATGACGTGATCTTCCAGGGAATAAACAGAGCCAATGCCTTGACCCTGATGAATAAGATCCCTTTTATTCCGCCTCTTCTTCAGTTTTTTGACTTCTTTAAAGTGAAGGATGCCTACACCTACCGCCACACGCTGCTGGTGTTTGCCCTGTCCGTGCTCATGGCTGGAGACCTGCTGGGAGAACCCGAGGACTGGATCATAGATGTCATGGCCGGGACCATACATGATTATGGCAAAGTCAGCGTTCCCTCAAAGATTTTGAATAAGACAGAAGCGCTGACTAATGTGGAAAGGATCATCGTTGAACATCATACTTTAGCCGGTTTTGTGCTGCTCAGCTATTTTCTTAAAGATCACGGGCGATTCGCCGCCTGGGCAGCCAAGGAACACCATGAACGAAGAGATGGGTCCGGTTACCCTCTCGGAATCCGGTTGGAAGATCAGATGATAGAGATCATTGCTGTCTGCGACATCTATGATGCCCTCCTTTCACCCCGGCCTCACCGGCCCACTCCGTATGACAACAGGACAGCCCTGGAAGAGATCACAGAGATGGCCAAGAAGGGCAAACTCGGCTGGGAAGTGGTTCAGGCTTTGGTGTCTTACAACCGAAAGGGCAGACCTCATTTTCGAGAAGTCGACGTTTCCACCGAGAAGAGGGGCATGGTCCCGACCG
>Ga0224506_10000261_pt1 | contig 49925 bp, 55 predicted proteins | sample SF_Jan12_sed_USG_2_FD_169108 | JGI IMG/M metagenome (GOLD analysis project Ga0224506, IMG submission 169108) | Sediment microbial communities from San Francisco Bay, California, United States - SF_Jan12_sed_USGS_8_1 | ecosystem: Environmental > Aquatic > Marine > Sediment | place: USA... | reverse complement strand
TAGCTGTGGCTCTGGTGCAGGTGCCTCAAGCTGTGGTTCTGGTGCAGGTGCCTCAAGCTGTGGTTCTGGTGCAGGTGCCTCAAGCTGTGGTTCTGGTGTCGGTTCAGGTGTTGGTTCAGGTGTTGGTTCAGGTGTTGGTTCAGGTGTTGGTTCAGGTGTTGGTTCAGGTGTTGGTTCAGGTTCTGGTGTCGGTTCAGACTCAGAATTAATTCTAGAGTCAAATTCAGATAGAATGTCTTCTGCGTCTTTAGATTTTTTATTGCTGCTCAATTTCAAATTCCTGTAATAGCAAATTTCTCTCTCGCTTTTATTTAATTTTTAAGGTGTTTTCCTTGCATATAGTCCTCAAATAATTTTTCAAGATCGTCATCACTACCAATTTTCTTGATGTGTTCAACTAGATCAGGTTCTTCAATTTCATAACAATTCATTATATCTTGGGAATCTTTGAATACCAACATGGCTTTATCTTTGTATATGCAATGGTAAAGTTTTTCTTTTTCCATTTTTTCAGGTTTGAACTTTATCCCGTTTTCATCTACAGACACAGGATATTCCATGAAAATACTAAATCAAATCAGTATTTAATCAATACACAAAACAGTAATAATCAAAATAGTTCTAAACAATATTGGAAACCAGAGTAGTTTTCCACATAGATTTTGATTATTTTTATGCCCAATGTGAAGAAACAAGATCTCCAGAATTAAAATCAAAACCTGTATGTGTTTGTGTTTTTTCAGACAGAGGAGGAGACAGTGGAGCCATTGCAACTGCAAATTATACAGCTAGAAAATACGGAGTCAAATCAGGAATTCCAATTGCATTTGCTAAAAAAAGATTAGAAGGTAGAAATGATGCAGTATTTTTACCAGTAGATTTTGATTTTTACTCAGAAATGTCTGAAAAAGCCATGAAAATTATGAAGGAAAGTGCAAACATATTCGAATATGTAGGTAGAGATGAAGCTTATTTGGATGTAACAGAAAGAGTTCAAGGAGATTTTAAAAAAGCATTTCATTTAGCACAACAAATTAAAAATTCCATTCGTGATAAAATCAAACTAAGTTGTTCAATTGGAATTTCACCCAACAAATTAATTTCAAAAATTGCATCGGACTTTCAAAAACCAGATGGACTAACAGTAGTGTCTCCAGAAAAAGTTGAAGCGTTCTTAGACGGATTAAAAATCAGAGTGATACCAGGAATTGGTAAAAAAACAGAAGAAAAGTTTTCTGAAATGAAGTTAGAAACAATTCAAGATTTAAAAAAAATTGACATATTTACTTTGAACAAACATTTTGGAAGAAAAACAGGATCCTATATCTACAATTCAGTTAGAGGCATAGACAATGATCCAGTAAAGAAACGTGAAGCTAGAATTCAATACAGTAAAATTACTACATTGAAAAAAGATTCAAAAGATTATGATTTTTTGTCAGAAAATATTTCAGAATTATGTAAAGAAGTACATGACATAGTTAAAAAAAATAATCAAATGTTCAAATCAGTTGGGATTCATTTTGTAGAGTCAGATTTATCGAATAAATCAAAATCAAGGATGCTCAGAAGTCCAACATCAAGTATTGTGGAATTACAAAAAACTGCAGACATATTACTAAAAGAAGCACTAGAAACTCAAACTGCGACAATCAGAAGAATAGGAGTTAAAGTTTCAGAGCTTTCTGAGGTTCAAGGACAAAGCGATATTACATCGTATTTTTAAAATCAAATTATTTTTCTGAATTTTTCAGACGCCTTGATTCTATTACAACCACAGCTAAAATGAAAGCAAATAACCAAGGCAAAAACATTATCTCACCTGCAATTTTATGGTATTCTTCCCAGGCTACAGGATCGGTTGTTACTTTGAGGGCATACCAAGATAATGAAAAAATTCTAATTAAGTTTACAGTAATTGTTCCAATAATTCCTAAAATAAAATAAATCGTCTTTCGGGTTCGTGGAATATTTAGTTTTAACATGAATGCACCAATTACTAATGAAAATATGATAATGCTATGAACCCCAGCTGATGGCCAAAATACTTGAAGGGCCATCGAACCATGATCACCACGCAAAAACATCACATTGTCACGCGCTACTGCAGTTCCAAGATCAAGCACCGTTACTAACCATACATTTGCCTGAACAAAATATGGAACTATGTATTGTAAAGGACCAAGTGTATCATATGGAAAAAATGCATCAAGTGAAAGAATGATTGCAGTTCCTGTTAGAAATATGGGACCTGCAGGAGCAATTCTAATCCAACGTTTTCCAAAAAAGATACTCAATGCAGCAACAACAAAGATTGCCATTATAACAAAATCCCACAGCCAAGTCCAAGAATAAATTAATTGGACATCAAATAATTCTGCAGATTCAACAATATATTCTCGCAATCCATGTTCTAATGAAATGAGATAGACAATAGTTGCAAGAGCCATTGGAATAACAGATAGTAGTCTTTTCTTAGAAATCACAATTTTTAGTCCAATCAATTCAGCAACAACAAAAATTAAAGCAAAAAAGTACCCTCCACGTCCTTCATTCCAGCTCCAAGCTATAGAATCAGGAAACGCAATAATTGAAAAAAGAATTGGACTTGAAATGATCAGAATTCCAAAAATTAAATTCCAATTCTGCATTAAAATAGATCTAAAACAGGCAAATAAATATCTCAACTTTATTCACATCAAAAAGGAATTGAAAATAGACATCCTAGTCAGTCTTCGACATCATCTATTTCGTCAGCCTCTGGATCCCTTCTACTAGACCTTTGGAATATAGATAAATGTCACAATAAAAGTTATGAATACTACATACATTCCAAAGTTGCAAAAGTTTGTCCAATAGGTAATTTCTAATCCATTACTAGTTAGATTTTAAATTACATTCGATTTTCAGGGATTTTGTAGTTGTAAAATAAGTAATTGTCAAAATTCCAATCGCAATAATTCTGATTGGAATTTCATAGCTAGTCAAAAAAGCTGTGGCAGTGGCCCCAACCGAACCAAATGTAGAAATGACAGCAAATCCGATCGGACCACAACTACATGCTCCTGCAATTGCACCAACAACAGACCCAAGCAATCCTCCACCCATCTTCTGTTTTGATTTTTTAAGAAAATTTATTCTGAATATATTCATAGGAAGGACTAATGCAGACAATGTGGTTATCATCACAATAAGTGCAAATCCTAATTCAGTTCCAGATGGAATATGACCAACAACATAAGGTTCTATGAAAATATATTCAGATAAAATCAACAAACCAATCAACATGGATGAGAAAATCGCCAATGAAAGAACAAGATATTTCGGGTCAGAAAATATTAAAATGATTGACGATGTCATTAGATCATAGTATCCAAAATCTGTTTGAATACAGAGTAGGGTTGTGCACCACCAAGTTGTTGTTGTCCATCAGGTCCAACAATAAAGAATCCAGGAGTTCCTCTAACATCATGATCTCTTGCCTGTTGAATATTATACTGAACACGTTTTACATATTTCCCAGAATCAAGGCAACTTTCAAACAAATCCATATCCAATCCCAAGTTACTTGCAAATGCCTTTAATCTCTCAGAATTTGCCCATCCTCCATCAATTTGAGGTTCTTGAAAATTGTATAAAGTGTCATGATACTCCCAATACATTCCTTGATCTTCTGCACAGTACGATGCTTGTGAGGCTTTTTGAGAATCACGACCTAAAAAAGCCAAATCTACAAAAACCAAATTTGCCTTTCCAGTTTCAATATAATTTTGAAATATTGTTGGTTTGGTGTTATGAAACCAATTATAACATTGATGACATTGATAATCCCCAAATTCAACAATAGTGATTGGAGCAGAAGGGTCTCCTAAAATGGGCGACCCCATAGCAGTAGAGATGGTTCCATGAGTCCTACTCATATCCAAATTAACAGTCTCATTAGAGGTAGAAAGAGAAGAAACTATACCTATAATGATTCCAATAACAATAACACCTATCACTACACCTTTTTTATTCATATTCCAAATCAGACAAAATAGGTTAAAAAAACTTATTCCAAATTACGTGAAGATTTTCTCTTAAACAAATTCACGAGTTTTGCAATGATAGTATCTATAGGACAAACATCACATGGAATACTTGAAGAATGACTATCAAAATGATTTTCAAACTTTTCACGAGATTCAAAAATTAGATCACATTTTTCACAATATACCTTTGTGACATGATTTTTAGATGATTTTCCCACAAAGATTTCGGGTAATTAGTGCTTATAAAGATCCTGTTGAAAATCAACATATGGGAAAAATATCGGACAGATGCGTAACAGGATTTTTTATTGTAACATTAGGAATATTGTGGTATTGTACAAAATGTTTTGTAAAACCAACCCAATACAAAATAATCATTTATGATATTTTAGGAAATCAAGTAAACATAGACGGAGTGAGAACAAGTTTCAAGACATTCAAAGTTGCAAATAATTTTATCTCAGAATACCGAAATCGATTTTCTCAATATGAATTCTCAATGTCATCTGAAATGCCTATAGTCAAAAGAAACTGGTTGCTTGAAAATTTAAAAAAAATTAGATATAGTGGATTTTCATATGAGTATCTAATTCAACTTGGTATTGAGTAACAAAACCGCAATGGGTGCAAGAAAACATTTCATGTTCTGATTCAGAAGCAATCCTCTCAATTACTTTTCCAGAAATAGAGGTGATGTTAATTACATCATTGTTAGAAATGACTGCAAAGTTACGTCCCTCGTCTATAGAATCTAAAAATTCTTTTATCGCAGAAATCACTTCAGATGTGTCAATAATTTCATCATCGTCAAAGGAGGACAAGGTAAATTGATGGTTTTTTAAAGTTGGAATTGCAGCGACTTGATCTGCAACATAAACAAGTAAATCATTTTTAATTGATATGACATCTCTGCAATCAATTGTAAGCATATAGTGTTACAACTAGAACAATATTTTAGTCTAACATCAATTTGAAAATGATTATTATGGATTAATTTTGTCAGGTAAATTAATGGGGGATTCAGAAACATTTGGAATTGAAAAAGGCCATGGGGAAGAAGTTGTTTCATGGTTAAATGAACAGGCTAAATTACACTCAATGAAATTTGAAGCGAGATTGTACGGATATAATGTATCTACCAAAAATTTTGGAGATTTTGAAATGTTTTCATGGATCGGGGATGTTCAAAGTGCAAGAAAGATGGTAATTAAAGCAAGTAAAAGATTCAAAGTGAAAGTAATTGAGGGTGGTTACAAACCCAAAGAGAAAATTCTCAAAATGAAGAAATTTGATTTTGCAAAAGTGAAAAAAGGAGACAAAACAATAGGACAGCTAGAATTTGTGGCACCTAGATTTGGAAATAAACATTGGGAGATTCAAAATGAAGAACGCCATTAAACCAACATTAACGGAGAAATACATTTGCAAAAAATAGGAATTATAGGATTAGGAATGTTGGGAAATGCAGTAGCAATACATTTGATAGACTTGGGTTTTAAAATTACATCTTATAATAGAACTAAAGAAAAAACAAGGGAATTAAAAGAAAAAGGAGCAACCATCGTAGAATCACCAAAAGAAGTTGCAGAAAATTCAGAGTTAGTTATAATCATAGTAAAAGATGCAAATGCAGTAAAACAAGTGTCATTTGAAAAAAATGGAATCATCGAAGGCAATCATGAAAAACTTATTGTAGCAGACATGAGCACAATAGATCCGTTAGAATCAAAAGAAATTTCACATAAATTTCATGAATTTAACATTGAAAAATTAGACATACCAGTAATGGGAGGTCCAAACGTTGCAATAACAGGAGATTTGGTTATGATGGCATCAGGAAATAAAGAGAGTTTTGAAAAATGTGAAAAAGTTTTCAATTCAATTGCAAACAAAGTATTTTTTCTAGGAGAGAGTGGAATTGCCCATTCTGTCAAATTAGCAATGAATCTTCAAATCACCATGCTTGCATTGGCATTATCTGAAGGGATCACATTGGTGAAAAAATCAGGAGTAGATCCAAAAATATTTCTGGAGATTTTGAATTCAACATATTTTAAAACAGGAATGAGTGAAAAAAAGGCATACAAAATGATAGATGGGAAATATGATACTACATTCACACTATCTAATCTAAAAAAAGACATCACTACGATGACAAATACCGCCAAATCCTTAGGAATTAATCTGCCAATGATCACCAAAGCAGAAGAAGTATATGAAAATGCAGTCAGAGAAGGCTTTGGAGAAATAGACTATACAGGAATCATAGAATATATCAAAAAACCAATGAATAGAACAAGCAAAAATCACGAATAGTATTTAGCAAAAATTCTATAAGTTAGAAGAATATTAGAAAAGTATGAGATTAAAAGAAAAAGTAGCTATCGTTACAGGCGCATCAAGTGACATAGGTAAAGGAATTGCAAAGAGATTTTCAGAAGAAGGAGCAAGAGTGATTCTTGTTGCTAGAAATTTAGAACAGTTAGAAGCAACTAGAAAAGAGATAGGTAACGAAAATTCAACTGTATCAATATCATGTGATTTGACTGACGAATCCCAAGTTTTGCAAGCAGTAAATCAAATAATGGACACTTATGGGAAAATAGATATTTTGGTAAACAATGCAGGTGCGATTAATGATCCAGTGCATTTTCACGAGATGAAAGATTCAGAAATTAAGAAATTGATTGACGTAAATTTGTTAGGTGTTTTTCATATGACAAAAGCAGTGCTTTCAAAAATGTCAGGTGTAAAAAGCGGAGCGATTGTCAATGTCGGTTCAATTTCAAGTGAAAGAGCAATTCCTAGAGTTCATTTAGCAGTATATTCATCCACCAAAGCTGCAATTTCGATGTTTACAAAATCCATTGCAGTAGAATATGCCAGAAGGAATATCAGATGTAACTGCGTAAACCCAGGAATTATTAATTCAGGAATGATCAAACCATATTTGGATGATCCACAAGCAAGGAAAGTATTAGAAGAAAGACTGCCACTTGCAAGAGTTGGAGAACCAGAAGACGTTGCAAATGCAGCATTGTACTTGGCATCTGATGAAGCAAATTGGGTTACAGGAACCATTTTGAATGTAGATGGCGGAAAAACAGCTTCAGAAGGATAATCTTACAAATCAAGCAAAGGTAACTGTTCAATAACTAGGTGCGTTAAAAATCAAGATTGACGAGTCTTGTTCTTTTTGGAATACATGCGGTAGCTAAACCCAGTAACAAGTATAATTATTCCAGTTATTGCAGACCACATCAAAAAAGATCCAAGTTCAGGTTCATCCATGATTTTACAGATATTGATAAACATCTAAAGCTTGGGTTAAGAACAAAATATTCCCAAAATGCATGAAACATCTAAATAGATTTAATGTTGACGGAATTTATGCCTGAATTTATGTGTCCGGACTGTGGAAAACGTCTATTTCATGAGAACGAAACCACATTAAAAGTACAAGAAACAATTCATGAAAAATTCTGTAGAAAGACAGAAGGGGCAACTCATAGTTACATGCATAGAGACCCAGCACATATGGAAACTTTTGATTCAGAAAGAGAAAATGATTCAACAGGGACCCCGGTACTAAAAAAATAGTCAAAACTAGCTCAAAATTATATCCTAGGTCATTATGATTGAGAACAGTTGTCTGAAGAACATCATTATGATCTAGTGATTGTGGGAGGAGGTCCAGCAGGATCTTCAGCAGCATTTGCAGCTTCAAAGAAAGGATTGAAAGTAGCAATGATTGAAAAAGAAGAATCAATTGCAGAATCAGTTAGGACCAGCGGAGTCACATGGATTAAAAATATCAAAGAATTTGGAATTCCGGATGACTGTTACAATCCAGTAAAGAATTTTGTATTTTATTCGCCAAACAACAAAGTCAGTATTGGAGATACGGTTGCTCGCTCCGCAGTACTAGATGTAAGAAAGACATACAGATGGTTAGCATCACAAGCAGAATCTGAAGGTACTAAAATCTTTGTAGATACTTTTGTAAAAGATGCAATAAAAAATGAATCAGGAAAAATAATCGGAGTAAAGGCAACACGCCATGAAGAAGAAATTAAGTTTTACGGCAAAGTGATCATTGATGCCAGTGGTTTTCAATCAACAGTTGCAAGATCAATGGGGTTTGTAGAACAGTGGGAAAGATTTGGTGCAGGGGCAGAATACGAAGCAAAGGTAGAGCATGTTCAAGCAGACACATGGTGGTTAATGGTTGGACAAAAATACTCACCTGCAGGATATGCATGGATTTTTCCATTAGGAGACAACATTGCGAGAATCGGTGTAGGTATTGGGAAGCCAGATTCTCCCATAGACCCAATAGCCAGACTGAAAGAATTGATCAAAAACAAAGAAGGTCCAATTGCAGATTTGGGCAAAATTGAACCAATAGAATTTCACTACGGATTAATTCCAAATGATGGGCTTTCAAGAAAAACAGTTTACGATAATTTAATTTTGGTCGGAGATTCAGCAGGACAGGCAAATCCATTAGTCTTGGAAGGAATTCGTTATGCTATAAAATTTGGAAGAATAGCAGGAGAAGTTGCAGCAAAAGCCATCAAAGCAAATGACACATCAGAAAAAAAATTATCAGAATATGAAGAGAATTGGAAAAAAGCAATCGAGTCAAAAATAAAATCTGCAGGAAAAGTACAAGACAGATGGATTGGGCTAACAGATGAGGATTGGGACAAAGAACTAGATATTATCAGTGAATTAAAACCTGAAGAGTTTCTAGATTTTATTAAAGCAGATTTCGGATTATCCAACATGATAAAACTTGCAACTAGTCATCCAAAACTAGCAGTAAGACAACTATTCAATTTGGTAAAAGGGAAAAAATAACTATCGCACATTAAAGAAATCAGTTACAATCACATCGTGATATTGTAGCTGAGTAACATAAAGTCCAGATTCAAATGGACGAGACAAAACTTCTGTAAACAATCCTGAAGAATTATCTTTTAGTGCAATCCCTTCAATCAGAGTACCTTTTTAATCATAAACATCGACAAAAAGATCCTCACCATAATCATAATTACCAAAATTTTCTAAAATAGTTATTATATCAAGAGTTTGTGCTGATGCATATGCAGGCATGAAAAGTATTACAAATAGGCTCAAAACCACAGGAATTCAGCTCACAAGGATCCAAATCTATACTCATACTAAAAACTTGGGTATCCAGGATATGAGGCATTCTTCAAGTTCTTAAATCAAGCCATGGCAACTACTTGACAGCAGTTGCCAGGCTCAATTGTTGGCACAGTGTTGGTTTGGTTGGTCTGGTAAGACATACAAAATGAATGAAATTGCTCTTGAGTGCACCTCATGCAATCATTACAAATCATGCTAATAGGGTTGAAGCATCCAGAACATCTTGTGTTCTCAAATAATTTTCCACCACAATTTCGGCATGATTCATCAGGCAATTCTCTTCAAAAAAAATAATTTAAAATCAAATATAAGAAACACGAAGAAATTGTTCATGTAATAATCAGCAAGATGAATATTATAATGGAAACAAGAACATATTGAAACATGGATAGAGTTAGAAAAACTTTTGACGAATGGGCTCAAAACGGAAGAGCAGAGTTAATGGAAGCAGAGCATGGAAAAAATGTTTTAAAATTTTTAAAAACAATATCATTTGATAGTCCATTTACATTTTTAGATGTAGGATGCGGTAATGGTTGGATAGTAAGGAAAATCGCAAAAGAAAAAAAATGTAAGAAAGCAATTGGAATTGATAAAAGCAAAAAAATGATCATTCAAGCTAAAAAAAAGATAGACAGTAAAAAAGAAGAATTTTTTTACACAGATATCGAGTCAATAAAATACAATGAAAAATTTGATTTTATTTTTTCAATGGAATCGTTATATTATGCAGATTCTATCGAAATTGCACTAGAAAAAATATACAAATTGCTAAAGCCAGGAGGAAAATTTTTCTGCGGTACTGATTTTTACACGGACAACAAAGCGACAGCAAAATGGTCAAAAATGATGAAAATTCAGATGCACCTTCATTCAAAAAAAGAATGGAAAATACTTTTTCAAAACGCAGGATTTGTAATAAAAACAAAACACGTTAAAGATTTGGAAAATAAGAAAAAATGGAAGAGAGAATACGGGACTTTGTTCATAACAGGCACAAAACCCATAAAGTAATATTCAAATTCAATAACAAGACAGAGTAATCATGTGAGCTGGAGCACGACACGCTGCTACGGCAGAGGAAACTCCTCCCTCCAAACAGGAAATGTGATCTGGAGATAGATAACCAGAGATGGTTGGCAACGGAGCAGAAAAAAATCCAATATGGCGCACAGTGATGGCAAAACCTGAGGTTTCCATAAAAGGAATGAAAAAGACGACCCACATGGAGCAAAGCCAAACAGAACTTAAAGTTCCTGTACTAGGTTCAGGTAGGCTGCAAAGCTAAATATCGTGAAAACAGAAGGAGGGTTACTCCCAGCACACATATTTTTTAAATTTGGATATTAATTCGTATATGAAATTCATAATTATTATGAGTATAAGGGTGAAAAGAATTCAATGTCCCCATTGTAAAAAACATCTTGCAGGCAAGGCCATTTGGATAGACACGTCAGAACAATTCATAAATTAACAATTAAATGAAAATTTTTAGAAAATACAAATTAAAGACTTGTCTAACTCATTGATTGAACTTGTTCTCTACAAATATCTGCAGAACAACCACAGGATGCATCACATAGACAGGAGCCGTGCATTGCGCAATCACATTCAGAGCCCATTTCTGCTGAAGCAGCACAGCCGCATGCAGCCTCTTCACGATGAGCCATTGTTGGGGGAGGTGTAGTTGTTTCCTGAGGAGCAGTGTTCTCATATACACTTCGTGTTTTTTGGTAATCAGTATCATCTCTAAGCTGAGCCTCACCTCTATTGGTTTGATAACCTCCAGAAGAAGCACTAGTTTGATACCCAACTAATCTGCTAGGATCAATTCCTTGTTGTCCTTGTTGCTCATTTTTGAGTGATCTATTGCTAACAAAGAAAAATGCAATACCTGCAACAGCAGCCAAACCTGCCATTCCATAAACTATCATTACTGGGAAATCACCTGTAGAGGTGGTCATATAATCCTCAGGAGGGGTTGGAGTTACGCCCGCAATTTCAACACCATCTAAAATATCTAAAGCACCGAATCCAATTGCAGCCAAGTTTCCTTGATCAGCAGACTGGACACTTCTAACAACATATCTTTCATCAGACATTATTTCAGCTTCGAAAACTCTTTCAACTTGTCTTCCCTCTCTAAGACTACTTTCACCCATAGTCCAAGACGAAACAACAAATCCTGCAATTTCTTCACTTAATCCAAAGGTTCCAGCATCTACGTTGATTCCGGTTGGATCAAACAAAAAGTGCCAGTTAGTCAATGGTTGTGCTAAAATAAAATCGGCATCAATGAGATGTTTGCCTAAAACTTCTTCGGCTTCAGTTCCTGCAAAATAAGTATAAACTCCAGGTTCATAATCTCTTAGAATATTAATTGGGATATTGATTTCAACGCCATCGATTGTAATTTCTTTATCAGTTGTTAATCCTCTCCACCCCAAATCGATAAGAGTTCTTTGAGAATCTTTTGTAATTACATAATCAGTCAAGGTTCCTTCTAAAATTACACGATAGTCAATAGAAGTATTGATGTTTCTAGCTTTTAGATGAAAATCATAAGACACACTCAAATCATCAATTTGTGCCTGACTTCCATCATTGGCAATTCCACGATTTAGTTGATGTAAAAGATCTTCTACTCCAGGATTTGATGTGTCAGCAGATCCAGATACAGTCCATTCTTTTCCTTGTAATTCATCAAAAAGATTTCCTCCATTAGGATATTCAATAAAGACTGTTTTTAGATAAGTCATCTTGAAAGGAGATGTTTCAGTATTAGGATTAATTCTAGCATCTAATTGTGCAGCCCAAGCAGGAGTACTGGTACCAACAACAATCAAAGTTGCAAGCAAAACAGACATAATTACAGCCCGAGACACAAATAAAATCCGTAAAAATACAGTAATAAACTTATCCCAATTAGCCAGATCGGCAGTTTTTGAAAAAGTAATATTGAGTGACAAATATGGGATAATAGTTTTAGAGGAAATATGATATGATTACAGTTTTAGCAGGAGGAACAGGATCGGTCAAACTAGTAAGAGGATTAGTTGCCCAAGAATCCAAAGTCAATGTCATAAGTAATGTCGGAGATAATTATTGGCTATACGGATTGTATGTTTGTCCAGACATCGATACCATCGTATATGGATTAGCAGATTTACTTGATCAGGAAAGAGGATGGGGAATGAAAAAAGACACATTTAACTTTTTACGTCAAATGGAAGTTTTTGGTGAAGAGACTTGGTTCAGAGTTGGAGATAGAGATGCTGCAACACATTTGATTAGAACTAACATGTTGAAAAATGGAAAAAATCTAAGTGACATTACAAAGTGGATGTGTGAAAAATTTGCAGTAAGTGCAAATATCATTCCAGTAACAGATAACAGTATTGAAACAAGAATTACAACAGACAAAGGCGAACTACATTTACAAGAATATTGGGTCAAGCACAGGGGAAAAGATCCAGTAGAAGGAATTCAGTATATTGGAGCAGACAAAGCTCGTCCAAACCCTGAAGCAGTAAACGCAATTCATGATGCAGACATGGTAATTTTAGCCCCAGGAAATCCATTAACATCAATTGGTCCAATGTTACAGATTAAAGGAATTAGAAAAGAATTATCCAAAATAAAGAAAAAAGTGGTAGCAATTAGCCCATTGATTGGAGACGATGCAATTAGTGGACCAGCAGCAAAATACATGCAAGCTGCCGGAATTGAATCAAATGCTTATGGATTAGCAAAAATGTATTCCGATGTATGTTCAAACATCATAATAGACACCAAAGATAAAATGCTAACAAAGAAAATTCAAAGCTTAGACATGAAAGTATTTGAAACAAAAATCACCATGAAAAACAAGTTGGCAGAAGATGCATTAGCAAATTTCATTTTAAAACAAGTACACGTATAATTTGAAAATAGCAGCAATAATTCCTGTAAAGACTTTCTCTAAAGCAAAATCACGTTTAGATTTATCTCCACAACAAGTAGAAGAATTGTGCAAAGTGATGTTAGAAGAAATTTTGCACACATTATCTATATCACCTCAAATTGAAAAAACAATTATGATCACAAAAGAAGAAAAGGCAATAGCCATAGCAGAAAAATATAATACAATTACAATAAGAGACGAGGATGAAGAAAGTGTAAACAGTGCAGTTGCATTGGCAGACAAATATCTCTTAGAGAATAATTTTGATGCATCAATTGTGTTTCCTCAAGACATACCATTTATCAAAACACAAGATATTGATTTTATGCTAAATTACAAGATGCATCCAAATTTCGCAATAATAGTTCCATCTAGAAGATTTGATGGAACAAATGCATTGGCAAGAATGCCAGTAGATTTAATGAAAACCCATTATGATGAAGATAGTTACAAAATTCATATGAACACTGCAAAAGAACACACACTCAATGTTGCAATGGTATTTGTAAAGAGAATAATGTGGGATGTAGATAATAAAGAAGATTTAAAATTCCTCTTAGAGCAAAATGAAAAACCAGAAATTTCAGAAAAAATTAAAAAAATCTTGGAATCAAAATAAAATATTAAAAAATTACAAAACAAAATTTATGCATATATAACAGCAAACTTATAAGTGATGAATTAGAAAATCTTAAATATCATCATAAAAGGTTTTGAGAGAAAAAATGGTTAAAACAAACAATCTAAAAGACAGGTGTCCCAGATGTGCTAAAGGAACTCTAGTTACAGATGCCAATACTGGAGAAAATTTTTGTGGAAAATGTGGATTTGTTGTTACCGACAAAGTGGAAGAATCAGGTCCTGAATGGAGATCATTTTCAAATGAAGGGGAAAGTAAAAGCAGGGCAGGCGTTCCGACATCACTTGCCATGCACGATATGGGACTTGCAACTGTAATCAATCCACAAAACAGAGATGCAACAGGCAAGCCGCTAACTGCAGCAATGAAAAGTACAATTGAAAGACTAAGGACATGGGATAGTAGAAGTCAAGTTCATGAACCAGTAGACAGAAACTTTAGACAAGCATTCAGTGAATTGGATAGACTGAAGGACAAGCTTGCAGTAGGTGATTCAGTGATTGAGAAAGCAGCTTACATTTACAGAAAAGCATTAGAAAAAGGTCTAGTAAGAGGCCGTTCAATTTCAGCTTTAATTGCATCTGCACTTTATGCAGCATGTAGAGATACTGAAACACCGAGAACATTGAAAGACATAGGTCAAGCAAGCAATATCAAACGTAAAGATATTGCAAGATGTTATCGATTATTGTTAAGAGAATTAAATTTGAAAATGCCAGTTGTTGATCCAGTCAAATGTATTTCAAGAATAGCAAGTAAAGCAGGACTATCAGAGAAAACAAAAAGAAAAGCAACAAAAATTTTGCAAACTGCTGAAGAGCAAAAAATTTCAGCAGGTAAAGATCCTATGGGACTAGCTGCAGCTGCACTTTATGTAGCATGTGTGACAAATGGTGAAAACAAAACACAGAGAGATGTAGCAGAAGCCGCAGGAGTAACAGAAGTGACAATTAGAAATAGATACAAAGGTTTGAAAGTGGCACTAAATCTCTAAGTCAAGTTCTTTTTTAGAATAAAATCTATTTACAAACAAAATGCATAGTGAAAATGCACCTGAAATCAAAAGCAACAATTCTAAAGTAGACATTAGTGAATGAGAAAAAGCATCATTAATAGAAATCATGTTTATCTGAGAGATGAAATTTGCATATGAGAATATAAAATAATTTGTAGCCCAATGAATCAAAAGAGATGCAACAAATCCATATCTAAGATAGACCCAACCAAGAATAATTCCACTAGCAGTAGCTTGCGCAAATTTACCTTCACTCCACGAATCTCCAAAGGCAACATGTGTGAAACCAAAAAGAATGCCTACAAAAATTATCAAAATGATTGCTTTTTTTGAATCATAAATATGCAAAAAATTTGGATTCCACAAACATGTGAAAAAATATCTCAATGATGATTTGTGAGAATACAAAGCAAACAAAGGGATTCCAACTAAGAGGAGGCGAAATCCAAGTTCCTCAATTAAAGGAGCAAGGCTGACATAAAAGAACTGAATAAGATCATTGTCATCTAAAGGAGGCACAATTTCAATTCCAAAGCCTTCTTGTACAAAATTAATCAAGGCAGAAATTAAAATTAATATTGAAAACCATTTTGTTACGCCAATCATATAGTTTAGTCTATCATCATATCTACCAAAGGAGATTATTGGAGTGAGTGTTTTCAAAAAATTATGTTTTGGTCCAAGTATCGCAATTACAAAAAGAATAAGATACAAAACCCACAAGACAACAAACACATCACCTATGCTAACATCGATAGGGGCTTGATAGAAATCAGTACCGACAAAAAGATCCAGATGAGTAAAAGGATATTCATAATTGATATCGTCTCCAATATCACTTTCAAAAACTACGAAAATTCCAATTGGAAAAGATACGAGAAGTAAGCCAAATACAACTGAGAGTAATGCAGCAAAAGGAATTCCAATTGATTGGAGTAATTTATTTGAATTTTGCAATTCGTTCTAATGAAGTTCTATAGTATCTTCTGCAAATCCTAAATTTATCAAAGTATCTTTTATGGTGTCTCTATGATCACCTTGTAAGAAGATATATCCTTCTTTTGCAGTTCCCCCACAAGCATATTTGTTTTTTAGTTCTTTGGCAACAGTTTCCAAATTATTTAATTTAGGATCTAATCCCTCAATCATAGTACCTTTTTTCTTAAAACGTCTAGTTTCTAATCGAATAATTATCTTAGTACTATCTTTGGCAAGTTCACCACAAGCACACAAATCTTCTGGAAGACCACAAGTATTACAAATTACTGCCATTCGTTCGAAATAATTTCAATTATTCACACTATTAAGCCTTGTTTGAATATATTTCAAAAATGAAAAATAATCGGATTTTTTAAACAGAAAATTGATGAAATAGTATGACAGAGGATCTTACAAAAAAAGCTGCAGAAATGTTACTAAAAGGGGCAACATTACTCAGTGAACCTTGTCCATATTGTAAAGGAGTCAGAGTAATGAAAGAAGGATATGCTTTGTGTATTGGTTGCGGGCGTCAACCAGAAAAAAAAGAGATCCCTAAACAAAATCAATTAGAAGAAACATCACCAACCATAGAAAAAACACTGGAAAAAAAGATGAAGATGTTAACAAAAGAGTTAGAACTTGAAGAAGATCATGAAAAACAGCAAAATATCCTCAAAACGATCAACTCTCTGTTAGAAACGATGGAGAAAATAAAGAAAAAACAATAAAGTTTTTATGTTAAAATCCGCGAGGACGAATTGTAATGGCAGATAAGAAATCAGCACCACTTCCAGCATCTAGTGGAGGTCTCATGAGATTCTTTGAAGATGAGACAAAAGGATTCAAACTAGACCCAAAAATCGTAGTGTCAATTCCAATCAGTTTAATTGCAATTTCATGGATAATTGATTTGTTTCTAGCTCCGTGAATAAACAATGGAAAAATCACCAGACAATGTTTCAAATATACACAATAGATTCTCCCTTACCCTAGTTAATCCATCATCACATTATTTCTCATTAATAGTTTCACTAATAGTAGCTTCAGTATCAGTTTTAACAATATATTTTGGATATTTAGGAAATTTAGGATTCGATGAAAATTGGTATCGACTTCCAATTGCGTTAGGAGTATTATATTTAACACAATTACTAGACACACGATTTACAAAAAAGAAAGAATATTCAAAATCACTACATTCGTCACTTTTTGGAAATATGTTATTGACAGTTACACTTTTGATGGGAATACTTTCAAGCATTGTTTTATCAAAAGACATGGAATTGTTTTTCATAACTTTTGGGATTTTACTTTTTGCGAGTTTTAGAATAGGAATCTACACAACAACACTTGGAGTTAGTCTCAAAAAAGCATGGGCGATTTGTTTGATTCAACCATTAGCAATGTATCTAGTATTAATTCCTCAAAACATGTGGATTTCAATACTTACAGAACCAATAGGATTAGGATATGGAGTCTCTTTTATGATCATTGCAAGTGTATGGTCAGTTCTAACAGACAGGGCAGGAAAGCCAGGAATGGAAAGCACACATAAAACAATTCAAGCATATCTTGCATCCCAAGGAAATGATTTTGAAGATGCAGAAGAGTTGATGGAACAACGCTCAAATGAAACCAAAGTATCTACATCACAGATAAAATTTACACCCAAAGAAGGACAAAAAGAATTTAGAATGGTACTGCCAGGAATACATCCAGGACCATATCATCCTGTAGGGGGAAGTAATATTCCATATTTGATTTACAAGAATTTGTCATCATCAGCTATGATCATGCATAGTATTTCAGATCATGCATTAAACCTCCCATCAAGAAATGAGGTTGAAAGGTATTTGAAGAATTTAGAGAAAAGTAAAGTAAGAGAAGAAGGAATGAAATGTACAGAACCAGTTACAGTTCAAATAAACAAAGCTAGAGTAACAGGGTTACTTTTTGAAAATAATCCATTATTGTTTTTATCATTATCTCCATACGGTATGGAAGATCTTCCAAGTTATATGATGACAGAAATTGTCCAGTATGCAAAAAATCGAAACTATGCAAGAACTATGATTGTAGATTGTCATAATGCAATGGGAGAAGAGATTTCAAAAGAAGATGGGGAAGACATGTTAAAAGCTGCCAAATCATGTTTGGATTCTCTTATTACAAAAGACAATTTTCCAATAGAATTCGGCTATGCCAATACGGATGAAATGGATGTATGGACAGAAGATTTGGGAATGGGAGGATTGGGAATTATTTGTTTTAGAATTAATGGAAAAAAATATTTTCTAGGATGGGCAGATTCTAACAACATGGAGAATGGAGTCAGAGAGAAAATCATAGAAATTTTTGCAAAGAGGGACTATCATCTATTTGAAATTTGCACATCAGACACACATTATGCACCAGTAAAGGCAAGAAACAGAAACGGGTACTATCAATTAGGACTGATTACAAGTGCAGACAAGCTAGCAAAATGGTTTTTTGAAATTGCAAAGAAATCAGAAGAAAACATTGCAGAGGCAAAATTTGAAATTTTAGAAAACGAATCAGACGTTAAAGTGATGGGACAGGGAATTTACGAAGATTATTCCAAAGCGCTTGATAATTCTCTAAAAATCACCAAAGGATTTGTAATTGGAGGCGTGATATTTTTTGTTACTAGTCTGTTCCTATAGTCTTCATTTGATCAATATTGCCATAAAATTCATCAACAAATGATCCAAATTGAAAAATAGGAACTATAGGGACATTCTCTATAAAATCAATTTTGTCTTGATATAAAGTCACAATTACAGGCACTGCAATAGCGCCAGGAGTTTTTGCAACATATTGTTTTGTTCTCTCAATTTGTTTTTTGACAGCAGTAGACAAGGCAGAAGTACTATATCGTTTCCAGTGTTTGCAGTCAATTAAAATTGCAATTCCCAATCTAATTCCCACAACATCTATTTCCATTCTAGGCTTTGTTAGCATCATATTTTTCAAAACTGCAAAATTTTTTTCAGACAGTATCTCAGCAGTTAGTCCTTCAAAATCCCTCCAATCCAAAGCAATTGAAATTTCATCTATAGGAAATCCTCTTTCAAGCAAAGCCACTGCTATTTTTAATTTATCACCGACTTCAAAAAAATAAGAATCATCTTGCTTTGTTCCAATATCATTTTTAATAAATTCATCTAGAATAATTTTAGAATCATTTGAATTCATTTTTGTAACAGCAGAAAAATCTTTTACAGATACACCACCAGGGATAATTCCTTGTAATCCAATAATCATTCTGGGATGAATTTTCAATTGTAATTTTTGAGTCAATTTAGAAATATAGGTTTTAGGAGCTAATAATATCAGGGTATTATGATATAGGTTTTATTACATGGTTTTGAAAGTATTGACATGAAAATTATGCTAGTAATCATGCTAGCTTTTTTAGTATTATTAACAATGTATGATGAATCATTTGCAGAAAAGAGTACATTTTTTGATTCAGTGAAATTCATTCAATATCTTGATGAAAATACAGCATTAGAAGAAGTACGAAATGGGAATTTAGACTTGTATTATTATACAATATCACCAGACAGATTAGAAGGCAATCAAAACATACAAGGATTACAGGTTTTTGATTCAACTGGAGGATCCTACAGTATTCTGATTAATCCTGCACAGTCAGAAAAATTCAATCCGTTTTCAAGCAAAGACATCCGATTTGCGGTAAATTATCTAGTTGACAGAAAATTAATCATAAATGAATTGATGGGAGGGTATGGATCTCCAATAATTTCATACTATGGTCCATCAGATCCAGAATATCTAACAGTAGTAGAACAACTAGAGACATTTAATTTCAAATACAATCCCACACTTGCAGAAAAAATCATCTCCAGAGCATTGGAAGACAGAGGAGCAATCAAAAACAATGAAAAATGGGAGATAGATGGAATTCCAATAGAGATTACAATTTTTATTAGAAGTGACGACCCTGTAAGAAAATCCATAGGAGAGATCCTATCTATAGAATTAGAAAAAATTGGATTCGTGGTGAAAAAAGATTTTGGGGATTTGAATAAAGCATTTGTTGTTGTGTATGGTTCAAACCCATCAGATGTAAAATGGAATTTGTATACAGAAGGATGGGGACGTTCTGCATTTGTAAGATACGATTCAGTTGGACTGGGGCAAATGTATTCTCCTTGGTTTTCAAATATGCCAGGATTCAATGATCCATCGTATTGGAATTACAAAAATGAAAAATTAGATTCACTAACACAGAAAATTTACACAGGAGATTTTAAAACTGCAGAACAGAGAACAGCATTAATTCAAGAAGCAGTCACTGAAGGAGTCAATGAATCAGTCAGGATTTTTTTGGCCAGCAAAATAGATCAATATGTTGCAAATGAAAAAGTCAGCGGAATTGTGAATGATTTTGGATCAGGAGTTCCAAGTAGATTCACCCCAATTAATTCAAAAAGCAATCATGATGAACTAACAATAGGAGTCAAGCAAATCTATCAAGGGGCATGGAATCCAATCATGGGGTTTACAGATAGTTATAGCAGACACATATGGGGAATAATTTCAGATCCTGCAACATTCAAACATCCATTCACAGGAGAAACATTTCCTGTAAGAGCAACATGGAAAGTTGAAACAGATGGACCAGATGAAAAAATAGACATACCACAAGAGGCAAAAATTTGGGAACCCACAATACAAAAATGGGAAAAAGTGAAGGAAAATGCAAAGGCCACGAGCAAAGTTACGTTTGATTTTAAATTCAGTAATTGGCACAATGGAGAAAAAATGGACATGAAAGATATTTTGTATTCATTATATTTTACAATAGAATGGGGAACACAGATAGATGAAAACGACAAATCATTTGATACAGAATTTACTCCAAGAGCTGCCCAGAGCATGCAGACAATCAGAGGAATCAACCAAATTGATGAAGACACCATAGAAGTGTATGTGGATTATTGGCATTTTGATAAAGGAGAGATTGCAGAATGGGCAGTGTTATGGAGCTCAATACCTTGGGAAATCACCTCTGCCATGGAAAATGCAGTAACGGACGGAAAGATATCATTTTCAAGATCAGGGGCCACCAGTAAAAATGTGAACTGGGCATCGTTGATCATTCCTAATGATGCAAATATGATTAAGAAATATTTGCAAGAATTCAAAGAAGAGAAATACATTCCTGAGGCATTAAAGGGAGATAATCAAAATTCAGAATATTACCAAAATAGATACGATTCTTCAATAAAATGGATTCAAGCCAAGCAGCATGCAGTGATAAGCAATGGTCCATTCTATTTAGAATCATATTCCCCAGAATCAAGAACAATCAAAGTATCAGCATTTGATGATGATTCATATCCATTCAAAAAAGGAGAATGGGAAAGTTTTGAAAAAACAGAGTTTCCAATAATTCAAAAAATAGACATAAGTAATTCTATTCAGAGAGATAAAGGAATCACTTTAACAGTTGAGACAGAAAATTCAGATTCAATATTATATTTTTTGACAAATAGTAAAGGAGAGAAGGTTCTTTCAGACACACAGAAGGTTGAAGAAGCAAACACAGTCATCGAGATATTGCCAAAAGACACCAAAAAATTAGGCATAGGGACAAATAATATCAAAATATTTGCAATTTCAAATTCAGTTTTAAAGCCTGATTTTTATGAATCAAGTTTCATTGTGACAGACAGTGCTTTGGAATTACCTGTAAGCAGCAATGACAATATAGAATTTTCTAAAAACAATCCAGAATATTGGATTTGGGTATTACCAATAGTCATTATTTTAGGAATTGCAACATATCTAAAAAAAAGAAACTAAATTAGCCCATAATCTTTTAAAATTAATTCTATCTGAGATTCATTTTCAAGTTTAGAGTATTCTTCCAAAAGGTTTTGATTGAGTTCATAAAATGTATGCCCCCATTTGAATTTGTCAAGCAATTCCAAAGATTGTTCTTTAGAACCCAAAATAAATAATGATGCAGCCAATGCTTCAACAGTAGTTAATTTATTTAATTTTGAATAATTTACAGGGTTACCAGCAAGAAGGGGAGGAAGTTTTCTTTTAATCCCTGAAAAATTTTTAGAAAAAGCCTGTTCAGCAAGATTCCAAGAGCAGTCAATTCCAACAATAGAGCGAATTGCAGATTTATCTTTTGGAAGCAATGTTTTTTCAGAAAAAGGATCTAAAACTAATCCTTTTGAGCTAATTTTTTTGATATTTTGTGCAAGACCAAATTTCACCATCTTAGCAGCTGTGCATTTTTTAGGATCGTCTTGATAAAACATCAAAACTTGTAATTTCATGTAAATGAAGAATAAAATTCAGAGTATTTTGAATTTACTCTAGAGTTTTGTATGTTACTTTATAATAAAATCTTGAAACTTGGTCATCTTTGAGTACTACAACATTCCAGTTAGCATCAGGCAAAAATGCATTTGAGGATTCAGGCAAAATGCTGAATTTTTCTAGACGAACATCAGGACCACTATACCTTACTTTGAGACTTATTCCATCCACATCTACAACGTCATAAATTTGGCCTTGCTCCCTAGTAGAATCTTTTACCAAGCAATCAGCACTTGGGCCGATTATACATGTTCCAGAAGGTGCAGACACTTTGAGATTGACATTAGATTCATCTCCTCTAATAGGAGTGATTAAAGAGCCTGAAATCACCCTAGGTGAAATTATTGTACCATCAGAAATTTTATCTTTAGTAATTATTGAAATGAATTTCTCAGGCAGTCTATTTTCTTTCTCAATTACAGTGTTTAATTTTTCAATAAGAGGTTTTTCAACAACATTGAATTTGATTGATTTTTTCTCAAAATCAGCATCAACTGTTACTTCGTATGTTCCAATTGCAGAAGGGTTATCAGGAATAACAAATTGATGTGTAAAAGTTCCAGAAGGGCTAGGACGAATAGATGATACAGGACCGGTATGAGTTCCACAAACAAATGAGCCACAGGTAATCTCAGTTCCAGATTTTTTGACTATACTTACATCAAAGAATTCTAAATAAATCAGTTTGTTAGGTTTACCACTAATGTAAACAACATCTCCAGGGTAATATTCAGACTTGTCAGTGGATACTAAGAGAGTTACATCTTCATCAAGACCAAAGACAAAGTCGTTTGTAACACTGAATTCAGATTGAGCAACAGCTTTAGAGTATGATGCTTTTATTTTATAGAGGCCATCACTGAACACAGTTGCAGGCAATTCAAAAAGACTTGAAAAAGATCCACCCTGATTTGGATAAACAGATGATTCATGGATTTGTTTGTATGGGAACTTGCCATCAAGTATTTTGATTGTCACTCTCTCAGGCACCACAAGACCTTCACTGCCTTGCTGACGTTTGATCACATTTCCAACAACCTTTAATTTTTCACCCGCTTTATACAGGGATTTTTCTGAAGATACAAACAAAGGTGTTTTAGACAAAGAGTCATTTTCTGGATCTGCTGAAACTTTGAAGAAAAGATCTACATTTTTAGATGAAGTTGCAACATTCATTTTATATACTCCAAAATTAGATTTTGTTACATCCCTCTCAAGGACGTCAATTTTTAGCATTGCAGGTTTTTCACTTATCGGAGTAACCCAAGTCCAAGAGAAACGTTGATTCTCAACAGTTGTGCCAGAATTGCTTACACTTCCATCAGGTTTGGTAATTGAGATTTTAATGAAATTATCACCAATTGGAGGAATGACCCCATTCAGATGGACAGTCTCTCCCAATCCATATACTTCCTTGTCAAGTGTAATCACAGGTCCATCTTTCAAATCAAGAGAATCCTCAATGGAAAAAGTATCAGTCACAGTATGACCAAGGTATTGTGATTTTACAACATAATTTCCTACAGCAAATATGTTTTTGCTCACATCTACTTGCACTGAATACCGTCCTGAAGTTTCAGGAATTGCGGAAAAACTATACCCAACAGACACATTTTCATTTTTTGATAAAGATGTTATTTCCAAAGGAGTGCCATCTTCATGAGAAATTGAAATTTTAACTCCTGCGCCGGTGCCATAGCTGGAATTGCTGTAAGGATCTTTTATATTACCACTAATCTTCATAGTGTCGCCAAATTCATAGACGTCCATATCCATTGTAACCGTTAAAGGCTTATCAGATGGGACAAAGTTTTCAGGATCAGTTACAACAGGAATTATAATTTTTGCAGAGCCAATATCTTTAGATACAGAAATTCTATAATCGCCTAATCTAAGAGAATTATCTGGAATCATAAACGAGTAATTAAAAGAGCCATCACCTTTGACGGTCAGACTGTCTAGAATTTTAAATCCAGATGTGCTGCCAGAAGATGAGCTTAGAATTGAGGTTTGTTTAGTCTGAATAATTTCTAAATCAAGAGTGCCGACAAAAACTTTGTTCAACCTGCCAGAGATTTTAACTTCATCTCCTAAACCATATGCTTTCTTATCTGCCCACAAAGAGATAGGAACATCTTCTTTCAAATCTTTTACAACTTCAAATGTGGTAGATGCAGATCTGTCAAAGTATTCAGCAGCGATAGTGTATGTCCCATATGTAGGATTTACATTAGTAATGAAGAAATTAGTTTTGAATTTGCCATCCACAGGGAAGAGATTTCCATTAGAAATTAAATTTCCATTAAAATCAGTAACAGTAAATTTCATCCCTACAAAAGGAATAATGTCAGTTGCAAATCCAGTTATAGAAACCGACTGTCCTGGAATATATTGTGATTTATCAGTAACAATGCTTAACTCTGGATTTTGTTTTGTTTCCTTTTCAGTTATTTCATACCCTACTGAAAAACTAGTAGTGGCAGTAGCAGTCCCATAACTTACAGTTACATCATAATTTCCAGGATTAATTCCCAAGACTTGGTGTAGACTGAGAGTGGTTTTGTAATTCAGATTAAGATCAGGGTAAAGATTTACAGTTTTATCAAAGTTAGGACCAGAAATATTAATTACAATTTGTTCAGGTTTAAAGAAAGGTTTTACAACAAATACTTCTTTAGAAACACTTCCAGAGATTGTTGCCACTTCTCCAAAGAGATAAGAGGGTTTTGCAGATGAAGCAGTGATACGGACATCATCAGAAGTTTGTGTTTTTACTAATTTTCCATTAGAAGAACCAGCAGTCGAAGTTACAAATTTCCAATCATCAGGACTATCAGAATCAAATCCATCATAGATTCTTTGCCATGAAGTAAAATCGTTTTTCAGATCAGTTATGAAAGGAGTCTTGTCAATTACAATTTTATTTTCGTCTCGAAGTTCAATGGATTCGTTTACATCAGTAAACCAAAGACTTTGATAAGAATATGTCAGGAATTGTCCTGATTTAATAACAGTGCCAGATGGAATAGTCATTGTTTTTTTAAGAGCTGTTGTAGATGCAATACTCCATCCACTCAAATCAATATCAAAATCAGTTGGATTGTGTAACTCAATCCACTCAGAAATAGAAAAAGAGTCATCACCAGGAGGATTAATATCTACTTCATTGATTACCACATTTTCAGAAGTTTGAGCATATGCAGGTGCTAGAATTCCTGCAAAAAAAAGTACAGCAAATACTAGAGGCAAGGTACGATTCATTGTATATTCCTAATTTGATTATCTAATAGACTCATTTTAGAATGGAATTGAGGAAAAGTTGAGCTAGTTGTTAAAGTCAGATATCTTAAAATCATCAAAAATCAACATTATTTTTCAGTATTAAGGCATACGTAGGAATTATTCTTGGGAATAGTCACATTTTGGGCATTTTTTATGAGATATTCTAGAACCACATTCCATACATATTCCATCACCGACAGCATTTGTGATGGATTGTTTTCTCTTTTCCACATACATTTTGATTGTAAAAAATACACCCAAGCCAATCAATGCAGAATAATGAAAAGGGATGTATTGAGTAATCCCTAAAACAACAAGGAAAATACCCACAATCAAAATTATGTCACGTCTCTCAAATTTCAATAATCCAAAGAATGAAAATATTCATAAAAACATGCCGGAGCTCAGACTCATTAGTTTACTTCATTTCAAAGTCATTACTCTAACTCTTCCTCATTGCTCGGCGATTAGACTAGAAAATGATTTGATAATAAGATGATGATGATGGTGGGATTGGGGAAATTTGAATTCCCGACCTCTGCGTCCCAAACGCAGAATCATACCAAGCTAGACCACAATCCCAACAAATCCATAAAATCGCCCAATTTAAGCTTCACAGATATTAAATTGACTGAATTTTGAAGTTATTAGACATCATTTTTCATAAGATTAAATAAAAATGAGACATATTGCTGAATTTATTAAATTATCTTATATAGTCACCTGGAAAATATCGAAGATTAATCGTGTGGGATTTTCAAACATTATTAAAATCTAAAATCAGATTGATCCCCCAGAACGGGCATATCCCTCAGGTAGTTTCAAGCTAGCTAAAAAGTCATCATGATTATGATGTTTCAGGAAAAAGAAAAATGTAGGATCAATAATATTCAAACGTCTAGAATTAGTATCATAATCAAAGATAGGAGGATTGATTCTCTTGTTTTTTTGATATGTGCCAATTCTATTAAGAAAAACAGTTAGAGCAGAATCAAATTGTTGATTGTCATTATTTGGATGAATTTTTTTCATGGCATTTTTTATATCAGATCTTGATAACCCTTGTCTAATTTCATCAGGGTGAAATGATGAAAGAAAAACCTGTATGAAAAAAAACGGCATTCCCATTCCCTTACCACCATCTTGAGATTGTCGAGGTTTAGAAGCAGCAAAAGTTTCAAGTGATCTGTGAAATCGTGATGCATAATCATCAACATTCTCAAGAATAGCTTTGGCTAAATGTTCAGATAATACATTTCTTTTACTTCCTGTTTCAACAATACCGGCAATATAGCAACATTTCCTACATAATTCTTGTAACACACCAACATTCCCAAACGATTCATTAAGAATACTATCTCGTACATTACTCATGTCGATATTCAAGGAATGTTCTCCCAAACTAATTATTTGCATTAAATGGTAATTTTCCCAAGGTTCAACTGGTAATTCAACTATCCTGTCTTGTAAATCTCCATTGTATTGAGTTAATCTGTTTCTTTCTCTCCAAATTCCTAAAATTATTACTCTTACATCAATATCCTGAAAGGTTCTTAAATCATATGAAAATGCCTCTTGTTCTTGTTCATTGAGATAATGAAAATTCTCCAATACAATAATTTTTTCTGGAAAATATTTTTTTATTAATTCAGCTACGTCTTGGGCATTAGATACATTTACTACAATTTGCGTAGTAGATTCTTTTTCTCCAACTGTTTTAGAAATCTCACCTCCGGCTTCAGCAAACCCAGGGATTTTGATATTAAAATGAAATTTAGAATTCCTGCTATCACTAATTTCATTCGTGGCAGACGATTGAATTTCAACATTCAGTCTATCGAGAATTCTTTTATAAATTTCAGATAATGTTACAGATGGGTCACACTGGACTTTTACAATATTCTTATTTTCAATATGCTTGTTTAGAAGAGTAGTTTTACCTTGTTTTGAAGAGCCATAAATGACTAGTTGTCTTTTTTGTTAGTGCATTTTCAAAACAATCATCTATTTCCTTTCTTTCAATATATGTAGACAAGTTGTAATTACTAACTCCAAAAACTTCTTCTAATTTCATATCATATGTTCATAAATTTATCACAAACTTAAGCATATTGTCTGTTCTCAAAAGAATTTAGAAAAATGAGAAATATGCACCTATTTTCCTGCATCATTGATATGCCTATAATGATAATGACATCTCTTATTACAAAACCAATCGAGTCCAGCTAAATATTCTACATGATCAGACTTGCCACAAAATGTGCATTTTGTAAAATGTTTTATTCTTTTTTCATTGGTCATTTTTTATAGATTTCTTTAATTCTTCTAAAGATTCATCATATTGTTTCTTCTCTAGATTTTTAGGTACTGTTTTGTTGTTTTTGTTAATTTGTTTTGCTTTGGATTTAGTTAGTTTTGCCATATACTACATACATCAATTTTGAACTTAAGCGTATTGAATATTAGAAAAAAAGAGAAAAGGAAAAGTCAAACTGATTTAAAGTGACTTTAGATAATTGTTGACTGCGAATACGTTCCGTTAGAAACTCTTTCCTAGATATAGTATGTGGGATGTATGACATGGACAATATAAAATTCATAGTAATAAGAAACGAATAAGTGTAAAATTTCGTAGCATCAACAGATAATCATTTTAAAGGCAAACCTAGGATCGAAATCGTGCAGACAGAACAATACATCAAAGCAGGCAAAATTGCTTCAGAGGTAAGAGAAATGGTCAGAGTAAAAGACTGGGTAGGCAAATCTGTTTATGAAATTTGTGAGGAAGTAGAAGGAGAAATTAAAAAAAGAGGTGCAAAATGTGCATTTCCAGTAAATGCAAGTATTAATGAAATTGCAGCACATTATACTGCAGAACCAAACGACCCAATTATTATCAAAGATACAGATTTGGTAAAAATTGATCTTGGTGCACAGATTGATGGATTCATTGCAGATACTGCAGTAACAGTATGTTATGATGCTCAATTTGATGGACTAGTTCAAGCTGCAGAAGAGGCACTAGCAAATGCAATGTCAATGATAAAAACAGGAGTCAAAGCAAGTGACATTGGGAGAACTATAGAAACAACAATAAAAAAAATGGGATTCAAACCAATTGCAAATCTAAGTGGCCATTCACTGGATCAATATACAATTCATGCAGGAAAATCAATTCCAAACATTTGGTCAATTGGAGGATTTACACTTTCAGAGAATTCAGCATATGCATGCGAACCATTTGTGACAACAGAGCAAGGAGGAGGATTTGTCAGAAACGGTCAAACAAAAAATATTTTTGCATTAAATTCACGAAAGAAAACAAAAAATGATGAAGCAGATAAAATGTTAGATTTCATCTGGGAAAATTGCAACATGTTACCATTTGCACTAAGATGGTTAACAGATGAATGGGAAGAAAAGAAGGCACGAGAATTAATAGATTTCCTAGTAAAGAAAAAAGCTGTTCAGGCATATCCAGTGCTAATAGAAATAAACGAACAAAGAGTAGCACAAGCAGAGCACACATTCATTCCAAATGAGAACGGAGTTACAGTAACTACTAGTTCAGAATGAGTATTAAATCAGGTAGAAAAATTTGAGTGAAGAAATCAGACCATGCCCAAAGTGTGAAGGAATAATGTTCAGAGAACAAGAGAACAAACATCATGGTTCTGTCCATCATGTAATATCAAATACAAAACAGAATAATCTAAAATTATTGCTCAACAGTTTCACCAAATATTTTCTCAATTCTTGTAAACCCATCACATGAATTGCATTTTGAGGACTCCTTGAACAACACATCACCGTCATGAAATTTCCTTTTTGTCAATGTGCCGCATTTAACGCATTGTTCTACAGTACATACAGTTGTAATTTTTTTCTTTGAAAAGATCATTGTGGAACTCCTGCAGTATTTCCAACACCAATTATTAACACAGATTGACCAGAAGTGGTATTTTCACGAATCATTTCAAAGACTTGTCCACGTACATCTTCAGCAGTATCAGCAATTTCTTTAGTCATCAAAGTAATTGCTTCTTTGATAGATTGTTTTACAACAATAGAAAATATTGGGATTTTTTTACTTGTGGCAATTGCCTCAATTTGGAATCTTTCAATACCAATACCTCCAATAGCTGCACCAAAGCCCTGAGCAGTTATTGCAGAATCTTCACCCTCCATTTTCAGTGCAGCATCAATCATGATTATTGCATCAAGTTTGTTTTCTGAAATGATTGCTTCAAGGGCATCTGCAGGCCTTCCAACAGTAGACCCAGGACCTTCAGCTTTTAAAAGAAATAATTTTCTGCCTTCAAAATCAATTTTTGTAAGAGATGTTTGAAATGCAATATTTTCTTTTTTATGTTCCAACATCATTTTCCCAACAACCATAGGTCCAATTCCGTCACCCACTGGTTGACCAGATTTGAATGCAGGAATTGCATCTTTCATAGCTTCTGCTTGTTCCATGATAAAAGGAAGAATCATTTGTAATGGTAAAATCAAAGGATAGTTGTTCTGTTTTTTAGCAGTCAAGAACATGTGATTGATAATCTTGTATATCATTTGTAACGAGGATGCAATTTCAAGTAAAGTTTGAACTTTAGTCAACTCAAGATCACTTATTCCAGGAGACATTGCTTTTACATGATCTCGAGTGTAATCTTCTCTAGATCTAACAGTGTGTTGCACTTTGTCAACAATGCCATTAGGATCCATGTCAACTGGCATAATGGTAAAATAATCTAAAAACCGATCAATTTTTTTTAAAGAGTCGTTTTGTATTTTGAGATTTTTTTGAAGATAATCAATTAATTCATTTTTGGATTCTTCTCGAAAACTGTTCAATTTTTCAATTCCTTTTTTAATTTCTCTTGATGTGACAAAGAGCTGGATTTGTTGTCCATAAAATACGAAGAGAATTATTGGAAGAATCCATATGAGCATCATTAGAGGATTGGAATCATCACTCATTGAAAACAACTGATCAAAATCAAAATTTGTAAAATTCACTAGGATCAACAACTCTCAGAACCAAATTAAAGCATTCGTCCCTGTTTCAAAGATCAGATTACAGTAAAGAATTCAAAAAAAAGGTTTTGTGGCTGATTAATGGCGAGTGCTTTTATTATAGTTAAAATACAAAAAAAGCCGAATATGCCACAAACAAAACCTATCGTGAGTGTAGAAAATGTTGTAGCCTCAGCAGACGTTATGCAAAAGATGGATTTGAATGAAATCACAAAGACTTTTCCAGATGTAGAATATCACCCGGATCAATTTCCAGGATTAGTGTTCAGATTAAAAACCCCAAAAACTGCAACGTTGATTTTCACTTCAGGAAAAATGGTATGTACTGGTTCAAAATCTGAAGAAATGGCCAGAAAAGCAGTAAAAACAGTAGTACAAAAACTTCGAAAAGGAGGCATCAAAGTCAAAAAAGATGCAGTAGTCACAATTCAAAATATTGTAGCATCAATCAATCTTGGTGGAAAAATCCATTTAGAGCAAGCTGCAAGAACATTGCCACGAAGTATGTACGAGCCAGAACAATTTCCAGGACTTATCCATAGAATGCTAGACCCAAAGACAGTGATTTTGCTTTTCTCATCAGGAAAGTTAGTGTGTACCGGGGCTAAACAAGAACCAGATGTATATCGTTCTGTAAATAACCTACATGCATTATTAGAAGAAAAAGAATTAATGATTTATGATTAACATCGTAAGTCAAAACTTATTTTCATAAATTTTTAATTTTTATTGTATTGATTATTTGATTGGACTTCCTAAAGGAACATCTTCTGCAACAGTCAACCAAAATGGTTTATCATCAACATCTGCTGCCAATAACATTGCATTTGATTCTATACCAGCTATTTTTTTAGGTTCAAGATTTGTAAGAACAATTACTGTTTTTCCCACAATGTCTTCAGATTCAAAGTATTGTGCACCGCCAATAATTACATCACGTTGATCATCATTTCCCAAATCAATGGTACCTTTAATGATTCGAGATTTGCCTTCAATAGGTTCAGTTGAAATAATTTTTGCGACCCTAAGATCTAATTTTGCAAAATCATCATAAGATATTGTAGACATGTTAACCTCTAATTTTTCCCGTTAAAATGAATTTCGAATGTCATTGTAAATCTTTTTTGTTAATACCACTGGTTTCAATTTCATATCTTAAAGCGGCAGGAAGTTCCATGTATTTTTTGTTAACTAGTTCAACAATTTGATCTTCGGGAACGTTGACTTTATTCAATAATTTCCCTCGTTGATGAGCATATGCATTTTTCCAAAAACCTGCACCATCCAAGGTTTCAATTTTTGGCATGTATTTTGTGGGTTTCATTTTCTTTCAAATTTTAAGTGACTGTGACGGAAGAATGGCAAACGCCATTGGAACTGGAGTTAATGTTCCGGATTTTAGGCATGTTACCCATCACAGTCTATTTGAGATGTTGTGGGAATCTAATATATTTAATGCGAGACATAAATGGATATAGAACATGACTACAATTGATGTTGAAATTGAGATTAATGCAAATATTGACAAAGTGTGGGATATTGTATCAGACATCGACAACGAGCCAAAGTTTTGGAAAGGAACCAAAGAAGTGAGAAATATTTCTAAAGAAGCAGGCATAGTCAAACGAGAAGTGACAATAGCATTCAGAGACCAAAAATGCTTACAAGAAGTCAAAATTCAACCCAAAGAAAAAATTGAAGCGATATTCACCAAAGGAATCATTGATGGTAAAAAGATCATATCACTTACATCCAATGGTGAAAAAACTAAACTCACAACACATTGGGATATCAAACTAACTGGCATGATGAGCATGTTTACAGGGATGATAAAAAAGCACATCAAAAGTGGAACAGAGCAGGCCATGCAAAGCATAAAAGAAGAAATTGAGAGATAGTTTTCATGGATTTGATTTTAGATATTTTTAATTATTCCATAGTTGCAATTTTAATCGGAATTTGTGGAGCATGGATATTTCTTATCAAAACCATGACAGATTCTTTTAGATTTACACCCTACTTGGACAGATTTGAAAACAAATCAAAAACAAATCCCAAAGTATCGATAATTTTACCAGCTAGAAATGAAGAAGAGTTTATTGGAAAATGTTTAGATTCTCTAATTCAACAAGATTATGAAAACTATGAAATCATTGCAATTGATGATTCATCAGAAGATTCAACATGGGACATAATTTCAAAATATGCAAGCAAGCATCCCAAAATTGTTCCAGTTTCTGCAAAACCAAAACCTGAAGGATGGATGGGGAAAAATTGGGCATGTATGGAAGGTTACAAAAAATCTACAGGAGAACTTTTGTTATTTACAGATGCAGATACCAAACATGCAAAAAATATCATCACACTTGCAGTATCTCATTTGAATTCTTTTGATTTAGATGCATTATCTGCAATTCCAAAAATGCTTACATTTGATTTTTGGACGAATATCACACTTCCAATGATTTCGACATTTCTACATACTAGATTTTCAGCACTAAATGTTAACAATCCAAAAAAGAAAACAGGATATTTTTTTGGTAGTTTTTTCATTTTGAAAAAAACAACATATCAAGAAATTGGTATGCATGAAGGCGTAAAACAAGAAATTATTGAAGATGGAGCACTAGGGAAAAAAATGAAAGAGGCAGGATATAAAATGAAAATGGTACGTGCTGAGCATCTGGTTGAAGCTATTTGGGCACGGGATAAAGATACTTTATGGAATGCGTTGAAGCGACTAATGGTTCCATTGTATCTTCAAAGCAGTAAGATAGCAATTGGCATATTTTTTGCAGTCACATTTTTGCTATTTGTTCCATTTCCAATATTTGTAACATCTCTAGCATTCCCAGTTGAAACGATATCTGCAAAAATGCTTTGTATGACATCAGGTATTGCTTCAATTCTGATTTACATCGGAGCAATTATCGAAGTAAAAACAGGATTGGAATTAAAATTAAGATATGCATTATTTGCACCCATTGGAAGTTTGGTTGTGGTTTTAGGATTTTTGAGCGGATTATTGCAAGCCAAAAAATCATCATCAGTTACTTGGAGAGGAAGGAGTTATTCTATGAAAGATCATACTCAAAGTTCAATCAGTATATAGTAATCCTTTTAGATAGAAAATAAGAAATAAAAAATCTCATGGACAAAACAGGAATGTTTGTAGGTGGGGTCATAGGAGCTATGGGAGCAATTGCAATTATTGCAGTATTATTCATTTATCTACCAGGATCATTGAATACTGAAATCAGTATAATTGATGAATCCACAAATAATGTAATTGCAGAAGCAACTCCATTATTTTCAAATAGTTTATCATTGATTGAAATTTTTGAAAAATCAGAGCCAGGAGTGGTCAGAGTAAATGTTCAAAGAGGAGAATCCGAAGATGTAACAGGGGGAGTAGGATCAGGTTTTGTATTTGATAAAAAAGGACACATTATAACAAATGCTCACGTAGTAAAAAATGCAAACAAAGTAGTAGTTACATTTCTTGATGGCAGATCATATAATGCAGAAATTATTGGAACTGATGAATATACAGATCTTGCAGTGATCAAAGTTAATGCAGATTTACCATTACTGCATCCATTATTGATTGGAGATTCTTCAAATCTTAAAGTTGGAGAGAATATTGCTGCAATTGGAAACCCATTTGGATTATCAGGTTCCATGACTTCAGGAATTGTTAGTCAATTAGGGAGATTATTACCATCAGGTTCAGGATATTCTATTCCAGATGTAATTCAAACAGATGCTGCAATAAATCCAGGCAATTCCGGAGGACCTCTGCTTAATATGCGTGGAGAAATTGTCGGCATCAATACGGCAATACAATCAGCCACAGGAGAATTTACAGGTGTAGGATTTGCTATTCCATCACAAACAGTAGCTAAAATTGTTCCAACACTAGTAGAAAAAGGAGAATACAAACACCCATGGATCGGAATTTCAGGCAGAGATATTGATCCGGACATGGCAGAGATATTGAATCTAAAAGACGCCATAGGATTTTTAGTTATCACAGTTGTTGAAGACAGTCCAGCATCTAATGCAGGATTGATTGGATCAGAGAAAACCATTGAAGTCAATGGAAGAAACTATCCAATGGGAGGAGACATAATTTTAACAGTAGATGGAATAGAAGTAAGAAAGATTGATGATATTTTGATTCATCTCCAAAGAGCAAAATCAGTAGGAGATGAAATGATTCTAGAAGTGTTAAGAGACGGAAGAACAACAAATATCACAATTGTGCTTCAAGAAAGACCAAATGGAAATTAATTTGATACAAGCATAAATACTGCCTAACAAGAAATTATTTTGTTGCACGATCTTGTCTTTGATTCTGAGAGTTTAAACAATATTTTAGAAAACAAACCAGTGTCACGTCAAGAAGTAAGTGATATCTACCAAAAAGCAATAGATAGTCCAAATGATTTGTTTTCAGCATCTCAAATTTTAAGAAAAAAATATAAAAAAAATACAGTTACATTTTCTAAAAAAGCATTTTTTAATATTATTAATCTCTGTAAAGATACCTGCTCATATTGCACCTACAAAGCAGAGCCAACAGAAACAAAACTTTCTTTGATGTCAAAACAACAAATTTTAGAATTGTTATTGCTTGCAAAAAAATATAGATGTGTTGAAGCCCTTTTTGTTACAGGAGAACAACCTGAACAAAAATATCAAGAAGCACGAGACTGGTTAAGAGAAAACGGATTCAAAACCACAGTAGAATATCTAATTCATGCTTCAGAACTTGCATTAGATACAGGATTGTTCCCACATACAAATGCAGGCAACCTAAATTATGAAGAGATGAAAGAATTGAAAAAAACAAATGTCTCAATGGGGGTAATGCTTGAAAATGTAAGTGAACGATTAACAGAGAGAGGTATGCCACATCATCTAGCATCAAGTAAAAGGCCAAAAGCAAGATTGGAAATTTTAGAAAATTCCGGAAAACTAGACATTCCAATGACTACAGGCATCCTAGTAGGTATTGGAGAAACAATTGATGAGATAATTGATTCGATATTTGCAATAAAAAAACTCAATGACAAATATGGGAATATTCAAGAAGTAATTTTACAAAATTTCCAGCCAAAACAAGATACTAAAATGAGAAACGAGCCATCAGCGGATGAAAAATATTTCAAGATAGTGGTCTCATTGTCCAGAATCATCATGCCACAGATGAACATACAGATTCCTCCAAATTTATCCCCCAGATCATACCAGAGTTTCTTATCAGTAGGGATTAATGATTGGGGAGGCATATCACCATTGACTCCAGATTTTGTAAATCCAGAATTTTCATGGCCTGAAATTAACAAAGTCGATGAAAATTCAAAAAAAGCGGGATTTGATTTGAAATGCAGGTTCCCAATATACCCAGAATACTTTTCTTCAATTAGCAAAGAGTTAAGAGATAAGATGTCAGTAATTGAAAATGAGGATGGATTCGTAAAAGAGGAGTATTGGAAATGACAATCAATATAGATTCACTTTTGAAAAATGCAGACCCAATAGTTTCAGATATTCTAAACAATGCATTATCAGAAAAGGAAATATCTGCGGATGAAGGATTGGTGTTGTTTAATGCCAAAGGGATAGACTTCCATTTAGTAGGGCTTGTTGCAAATGAATTAAGAAGAAGAAGAGTAGGAGATACTGTATCCTATGTAGTTAATAGAAATATCAATTTTACAAATGTCTGTATAAAACAATGTGGATTTTGTGCATTTAGTAGAGACTTTAGAGAAGAAGAAGGATATTTTTTGCCCAATGAAGAAATTGTACGTAGAGCAAAAGAAGCTTATCAATTAGGAGCAACTGAAGTTTGTATCCAGGCAGGATTGCCACCAGATATGAAGGGAGATATGTATGAAAATATTTGTAAAGATATCAAAAAAGAGATTCCAGATATTCATATTCACGGGTTTTCTCCTGAAGAAATTTTGTATGGTGCCACACGCTCAAATGTTTCAATCCAAGATTTTCTAAAAAGAATGAAAGACGCTGGAGTAGACACATTGCCTGGAACATCTGCTGAAATCTTGAACCAAAAATTAAGAGACAAGATCTCGCCTGGAAGAATAAGCGTAAAAGACTGGGAAACAGTCATCAAAAGTGCTCACAAAATAGGAATCAATACAACTTCGACCATGATGTTTGGCCATGTTGAAACACTTGAAGATAGAGTAAAACACATTGCGAAATTAAGGAATATTCAAAAAGAGACAAGAGGATTTACTGAATTTGTTCCACTCAATTTCATCCACACAGAAGCTCCAATGTACAAACACGAATTACATGAAGGTATCAGACAAGGAGGAAGTGGTAATGATGTATTGTTAACTCATGCTGTTGCAAGAATTATGTTAAATAATTTTATCAACAATATTCAGATGTCATGGGTAAAAGAAGGGCAAAAAATGTCTCAGCTGTTACTAATGTGGGGAGCAAACGACTTTGGAGGAACTCTGATCAACGAAAGCATCTCAACTTCTGCAGGTTCAGAATATGGTCAATTGTTAAGACCAAAAGAAATTAGAAGAATGGTAAAAGAAATGAGAAGAATTCCAGCAGAAAGAGATACAAAGTACAACATCATAAAAAAATTTGAAGGTAATGAAGAAATGGAAGATAAACTAGATACGGTCACAGATACACAGTTTGGATCTTATGTGGAATTGATTAAAATAAATAAATTTAATTATAAAAATCCTAGGAAGCAATAATTTGTCAGCCTTAGAAAAGGCACTTCAGCATTCAAAGAAAATAGGGATTGATGAATGTGAGATTGTAAAAGTCAAGAAAAAAATTACAACTGTCAGAATTACAGATTCAGAAATTGTAGAAATCAAACAAAATTTTGACGAGAGTTTCGGAATCAGATTAATTCAAGATAAAAAAATCGCATCAATCCAAACAACAAACAAAGAAGAAATAGAAAAAACAATAGATACCGCATTTAAAACATTTTCAAATCTCAAAACGCGGGAATTTTGGGGAGGATTACCACATAAAACAGAATACAAAGTGTTGATTGGTACATTTGATGAGAAATTAGATCAGATTTCAGGCTCAAAAAGCAGGGATATCGCACAAAATATGATTAATTCATCCATCAACGACAAGATAAGTGCGATTACAGGATCACTTAACATAGTATCAGAAAATTTTGAATTGATGAATTCAAACGGGTTAAGTTTCAAAGATAAAGCAACATACATTTCAGGATTGATCAATGTAGAATCAGAATATGGAGAAACACCAGTGTCAGGAATTGGATATGCAAATGGAAGAACACTATCAAATTTTTCTGCAGAACAAATAGGAACCGATGCAAAGACAATGTGTATAGAATCTATTAATCCAAAAAAAATTAATCCAGATTCATGCTCTGTAATTTTCGAACCATATTCGGTGGGAGAGATATTAGCATTTGTGATGGCTGCAAATTTTAATTTCAAAACATTTTCAGAAAAAAGAAGTTGTTTTTCAAAGCATCATGAAAAAGAGATTGCAGTTGAGCAATTTAGTTTGATTGATGACCCACACATCCCAGATGGAATTGGAACAAAATCAATTGATGATGAAGGAATTATAACAAAAAAAAGAAATCTGATAGAAAAAGGTATTTTCAAAAATACATATTCAAATCTTTTTGATAGTTACAAAGAAGGAAAACAGCCAACAGGTAATGCATCACGTGTAGGATCACCAATGGGAAGAAGTGCAGAGCCAATTCCAATGACAGCACCGCATAATCTTAAAGTCATTCCAGGGGATCAGTCACAAGAAGAAATGATAAAAGAAACAAAGCAGGGATTGTTAGTGGGAAGATTATGGTATACATATGCAGTAAATCCAATCAAAGGAGACTTTTCATGTACTGCAAGAAGTGGAATTAGAATTATCAAAAATGGGGAAATAATAGGCCCAGGAAGATCAGTAAGAATAATTCACAACCTGCCTACAATGATGAAAAATATTTCTGCAATTGGAAAGAATTCAAGAAATGTGATTCAGTGGGCATCTCTACCATCAATCACGCCGTCATTGAAGGCAGAAGATATCTCAGTAAGCCCCATCTAGACCCAAAATATAGGCACAAATCACTTGAAAAATGTGACTGCAAGATATGCAACATATCCAATTGTAAGACAAATACCAATGGTTCTGCTAATAAATCCAGTTTTTATCGCAATTAGCAAAGATAAACTGAAAACAATCATAATCGTATAATCAAAATAAACATCAGCACCTATGACCACACCACCTAGCGCTGCACCAACTCCCATGATCATCAAAATATTGTAAATATTACTTCCAATGATATTTCCAACACCAATATCAGCATGCCCCTTTCGGATTGCAATAACTGATGTGATTAATTCCGGAAGTGAGGTTCCAATTGCAATGACAGTTAAACCGATTATTGTCTCAGATAATCCAAATTCTTTTGCCAAGATTACAGCATTGTCAACAGTTAGTATTGCACCAACATACAAAAGAACAACACCAATCCCAATCAATCCCGCAGACTTTAGATAAACATTATTGGTATTCGGAATTATTTCCTCTTGGTTTTCGTCTCTTTGCTTCATGGCATCTTTGTAGGTATAATATCCAAACACCCCCAAACCAGCAAGTAGCAAAACACCATCATATGTAGAAAGTTCCCCATCAATTGAAAGTAAAATTAAAAGTATTGAAACACCAAGCATGATAGGAATTTCTTTTTTTAAAATAGATTTCCCTACAGCAAGAGGAACAAGAATTGCGGCAAGACCTATTACCATCCCAACGTTTGCAATGTTACTACCTACAATATTTCCAAGAATAATCGCACTATGCTCTCCAGCCGCGGCAACACTTGCTGCAAGTTCGGGAGTAGAAGTTCCATATGCAACAATAGTCATACCAATTACCAAATTGCTGATACGAAATTTCTTTGCAATTGCAACACCGCCATTAACTAACCAATTACCACCAAAGCACAGCATCACTAATCCCACAACGGTAAGAATTACACTTATTGCGATTTCCACAAAAAGTGTATGGATTCTGGTTGTTTAAACCAGAGGATATGCTATAATTTCACAATTCAAACAATTCAAGCTATTCTAAAAATAGCCGATCCAGGCACAAAGAGGTGTAAAAAACCAGCTGAGAAGATCAATAAAGCTCAAGTTAAAGACTAATAAGGTAATGTACCGTACCATACGGTATGATGCGAGCAAGACTAACATATGTGCCACTAGAAGTGGCAGACCAATTCGAGGATTTTATAATACATAGAGATGAGCAAATTCTTGATGCAGTAAAAGCAAGAACAAAAGACTACAGCACACTATCTTTGTTGAAATTATTATATCAACTAAGAGGAAACCCAATGACATTTTCTGACTTGTATTCAAAGTCAAAGATAAGAATGAAAAAGTCATTTTTGAATTATTTACACTTGTGTGTAGATTACAACTTTATCAAAAAAGAAGCAGTAGGAGCAAACGTAATTTACACAATCACAGACAAAGGGAGAGTCATGTTGAATTTGTTCATGCAAAAAAATGATTATGTGTGTTGATTCAATACATGAGACTAGAAGACAATTTCAAGAAGGGTTTTCGACTAATTTTAATTTAAAAGCAAGTATGAAAACAACAGTATGATGAAGAAAGTAGAAAAAAAGGCAGACTATAAACTTCCAAAAAAAAGACTGCAGAAAATCCTAGTGCCACTTGATGGTTCAAAATTTTCAATCCATTCTCTAAACTATGCAATAAATCTAGCAAAATTTACAAATTCAAGAATTGTAGGAATTTTTGTGGTGCCATCTGATGACACACCTGCTCCAATAGATGATCTTCTAAACCCACTCTCATCAATATCTACTCAAGGATATGAAACAAAAACGATCAAGCAAGGACAAAAGATTTTGGAAAGCGCTGAAAAACGATGCAAGCAAAACAAGACAACTTTTTCAAAAAAGATCCTATTTGGAAATCCAGGAAATCAAATTGTCAAATATGCAGAAGATAAAAAAACAGGCATAGAATTAATCATAATGGGATCACATGGACATGGTCATGCAGGAGAAATATTGTTAGGAAGTGTATCATACAAAGTGGTCCACAAATCAAAAAAACCGGTAATGATAATAAAATAAAAAGATAATTAACAAAAAACCAGCAAAACTACAAAAAGAGATATTTTCACGAATGATTTTCTAAAAATCATTTAACTTTTCAGAGAATTAATATGAATAGATGGAATTTGTAGAAATAGAGATAGTCACAATAGTAATACTTGTAGGATTTTATGCTCTTTTTAGCGGTCTTGAGATTGCAATAGTAGGAGTCAGACGTTCCAGAGTAATCAGAATGTACAGAAAAAAAATTCCAGGATCATCACCTCTTTACAAATTGAAAATGAATCCAGCCATGATGACCTCCAGTGTCAATCTAGGAAATACTCTAGTAAATGTTGCATCATCCGTACTTGCAGCAGATGTTGCAATAAAATTACTTGGAAATCAGGGAGTGGGAATAATAATCGGAATAATGACATTTGTTATTTTGGTTTTTGGAGAGATATTGCCGAAAACATATTGTAATGTCAATCCCGAAAAAGCATCACTTAGATTCAGCAAAGTGTTATTGGCATTCACTTATGCAATGTATCCATTTGTAAAAGCTTTAGAATATCTCACAATGTCAATATTGAAGATTTCTGGAGGATATTCTCCAAGACCCAAACCAATTACTGAAGAAGAAATTAAAGAAATTGTAGATATGGGATATGCCGAAAAAGCAATAGAAAAAGAAGAAAGAGACCTCGTATGGAACGCACTAGAATTTGATGACAAGCCAATTCAAGACGTCATGACTCCAAGAGACAATGTTTTTTCATTAGATGGGAAACTAGCACTATCAAAAGTAATATCAAAAATCGAAGACAGAGGATTCTCAAGAGTACCTGTTTTTGATAAAACATCAGAGAAAATTACAGGAATATTGCATATATTGGATATTTTTAAAATCCCAGAAAGAGAACGTAAAAAAACAATAATTAAAGAAATTGCCAGAACACCATTTTTTGTATACTCTAATGAAAGAATCAGTAATCTCCTCATAGAGTTAAAGAAAAAAGATATGCATATGGCAATCGTCATAGATGAACAAGAAAAATTAGTAGGCATAATCACAGTGGAGGATTTGTTAGAGGAGATTGTCGGAGATATTACAGGAGAAGCAAAGAAGAATTGAAGAGATCAAATAACGAACATCATTCTTTTTTCACAATTAACTCATCAAATATCTCCTCAGCAAAGTAATTAGACAGAATAAATCGACGTAAGCAGTGCAAAAAGAATTCCCAGAAGCTGAAGTGTATGAAATCAAAAAGATAGAATTGAACAGTCCGATAATTTTTGCAGGATTTGTAGGAGCAGGATTAGTAGGACCAGTTGCAATCAACCACATCATCACAGAATTAGAAATGACCGAGATTGCAGTGATGAGATCAAAATATCTTCCACCATCAACTGTGTTTATGAGAGGCAGACTACGACACCCATTTCGATTTTATGCAAACAAAGAAGGAACAGTTTGTGCGATAATCTGTGAAATAACATTAAGAATGGAAGGACTATACACATTAGTATCTTCAATTTTAGATTGGGCGGCTCAGAAAGGCTCCAAAGAAATCGTGATTTTAGACGGAGTTGCAAGCACAGAACATGATGACAAAGCATACTGTGCTGCAGAAGAAGATCTGGTAAGAACAATGGCAGAAAAAAACATCAGCATGATCCCACAGGGATTCATCACAGGAATTCCGGGAGGCATACTAAATGAGTGCCTAGTAAGAGAAATTCAAGGACTAACATTACTGGCAAAAGCAAACAGTGCAATCTCAGATCCAGCAGCAGCTGCAACACTAATTGAAGCACTAAACCGATTTTATCATATGAAAATAGACACATCGGAATTACAAAAAGAAAAAGATAGGATCAACACAGAATTCAGCGAATTGTCTCAGAAATACATGGAGCATAGAGAAGAGACAGTTGGAATGTACATGTGATCAAAATACAGGGCAAATTCTTTTATTCACATCAGATACGCAACAAACTATGGCTTTAACCTACAAAAAAGCAGGAGTAGATATTTCTAAAATCAAACAAAGCCAAAAGGCAATTGGCAAATTAATTGCATCAACTCACAAACTCCAGAAAAAAGCAAAGATGACACAGGGTTTTGGTCATTATGCAGGAATCGTAGAAATCCCAGGAGGAAAACTATTAGCAACACATACTGACGGCGTTGGAACCAAAGTAGTAATTGCAAATATGATGAAAAAATACAACACAATAGGCATTGATTGTGTTGCAATGAATGTAAATGACATAATCTGTATTGGGGCAACTCCAATTTCATTTGTGGATTATATTGCTGCAAACAAAAACGATGTAACGATATTCAAAAAAATTGTGGAAGGATTAGTAACAGGTGCAAAAAAATCAGCAATGCCAATCGTCGGAGGAGAAACAGCAATCATGCCAGATGTAATAGAAGGCAAAGGGTTTGCATTTGATTTGGCAGGAATGGTGGTAGGACTGTTGGAAAAAAAAGAGATGGTTCTTGGAAATAAAATCAAAGCAGGAGATGTAATTATTGGGGTAAATAGTTCAGGGATTCATTCAAACGGATACTCACTTGCAAGAAAAGCACTACTTTCAAAATATTCTGTCAATGACAAAGTTAAAGGAGTAGGAATCATAGGAGACGCGTTACTCAAACCTACAGAAATCTATACCAAACCAGTTCTTGAAATTAATCAAAAATGTAAAATCAATGGATTTGCACATATTACAGGAGGGGCATTTACCAAACTATTACGCCTCAAAAACATAGGCTATGAAATAGACTCTTTGCCAAAAATTCCACCAATCATGGGACTCGTTGAAGAACAAGGAGTAAAACCAGAAGAGATGTACAAGACGTTTAACATGGGAGTGGGATTTTGTGTAGTAGCACCAAAAGATCAAACAAGTAGAATCAAATCAATATTCAAAAAATACAAGATAACAAGTCAAGAGATAGGACAAATTATTTCCAAAAAAGGGGTTTTTGTAAATTCAGCAAAAATTGCCTAAGTTAATCAAACTATCATTCATTAAAAAATAAACAGGGTTAATTCAAAATCAAAACTGCGCCGCGGAAATTCTTGGAAACGTCTTCGATAGTGCTAGGATAATGCATTTTTTCATATTTTATTTTGTTTCTCATTCCCATAATTATCAAATCAATCCCATGTTTTTCTGCATATTCGAGAATAGCATGTGCAGCTATATCATTTTTAATAATTTTAAACACAGGAGACACATCATGTTTTTTTGCATATTTTTCAAGAGTAAGATGATCATTCACCACAGCTTTCTGTTCTTTTTCCAATTCCTGCTTGTCAGTTTTAGTTTTGAATAATCCAAAAGTAGAACGTTCCTCCATACATGTTAAAACAGTAATTTTTGATTGTATGACTTTAGATAACATTACAGCTTTTTTGAATGCTTTTTGACTTCCGGCACATCCATTATATGGTACTAAAATATGATCAAATGTTTCAGTCATCTTATTTTCCTATATCTAATAACAAAATAGGACATGCTGTACTCTCAACAATTTTTCGTGAAACACTACCAAGAGTTAACAAGCTTTTAAGACCTTTCAGTTTTCTTCTCTTTGCCATAACAACAAGATCAGCATTCTCTTTTTTTATTGCTTGAAGAATTTCTTCAGATGCGGAACCAATAACCACCTTCAGACGGGCGTTAATCCCATTTTCTTTACAAATCTGTATTCGTTTTTCCATTTCAGGAATCATTTCTTTTCTAATTTCTTCATTAGCAGTTTTAATGTCTTTGAATAATCTTTCTCGTTCAGATGAGGATAGTGCAAATGATGGAGGATGTTGAATTTCTTCAACCACATGCAACAACACAATATCAGAGGATGAAGACTCTGCAATAAACATAGCATGATCTAGAGCTATGTCTCCACCGCCAGTACCAGCATGAGGAACAAGAATTGTCTTATACATAGAAACCAATTTTTTTCATGATAAATAAACCTAAGAGTAGTTTGTCATTAGTGCCTATGAATAATATCAAATTTGGTTTTCTTTGTAGTCAGAGACTTTGCAATAGGGATTGTTTTATCAGCTAGTCGTCTTATTTCTAGCTCAGATTTTTCAGGATATTTTATGTGAAGACACTCATGGTATAATGTATTTACAGTTTCAACTTTAGGTTCTGATGCCAGATGAGGGTTTAGCCATATTGTGCCACACTCTTTGATACACTCAGCCCAAACTTCATTGGGTTTGATATTATTTTTATAGACATAGTTTGAAAAATGTTTTCGATCATAAACGAGTACCGGTTGGATTTTCATTTTCAGGATGTTTTCAAAGGCATTAAGCAGTGTTTGATGCCATTCCCTGTCATTTGCAGAAAATTTGAATTTCATATCAAAGCATCTCGTCTAGTATTAAAAATATTTGTCATTCAATAGAGATTCTAGACCTCATCGATCACTACAGTATCAAAATTGCCCCCATCACAGTGAGGACAGCTTGTTATGATAGATACACCAGCTTTTTTAGCAAATACATTTCCGCAAGATTTGCAAACACGTAATTCACTCAAATTGATCATAAATCTAATTGAACAGACTGCTAAATAAGATATAAGGCTAATTCCATATTCAGAGATCGTATTACATTAACTGGATTTTCAGTTTTTGCAATCAAAATTATTAGTAATGCCCCAATAAAATAATTTTCAACACAATATCACCTTATATGACAGATTTTCTAGTATTAATTAGGAAAAGATGGCAGAGGCACAATTTATTGAAACCATTATCGGGGTAGGCATTCTCCTTTTTGCAGCCAAATTAATGGCAGAACTTTTCCTGAGATTGAAATTGCCAATTGTATTAGGAGAATTGCTAGCAGGAATGATCGTAGGACCGTTTGCACTAGGAGCATTCTTCGTAGTAGATGGAAGGCAATTACTTCACATCAATGACGAAATCAAAATCCTTGGAGAAATGGGAGCAATTGTTATTTTGTTTATGGCAGGATTAGAAATGACACCAAAAGAATTTCTCAAAGGAGGAAAAGCATCATTTACAGTCGGGACATTAGGGGTAGTAGTTCCATTCTTTGCAGGGCTTGCAGTATTTCAGATGTTTGGATTTGACGCATTACAATCAATGCTTATTGCAACAGCACTTACAGCTACCAGTATTGCAATATCAATTCAGGTTCTAAGTGAATTTGGAAAAATCAAAGCACCAGAAGCTAGATTGATCATAGGTGCAGCAGTGGTAGATGATATTTTAGCAATTGCAGTATTATCAGTCGTATCATCAATTGCAGGATCCGATGGAGGTGTAGATAACATCGACATTTCAGAGATAGTAATTACAATTTTACAAGTATTAGGATTCTTTGCAATAATGTTAGTGGTAGCAGTGGTCGTAATCCCAAAAATAATCACTCCAAGATTATGGAAAGCAAAAGGTAGTGTTGAAGGTATTGCCACTGCATCGTTCTTTGGGGCAGCAGCACTTGCAGGATCTATAGGTCTGTCACCAATTGTAGGAGCGTTTGCTGTAGGTATGGCCCTTTCAACTACCAAAGTATTTGAAAAGGTAGAGAACTATGTTGGAAAAATAGGATTGATTTTTGCGCCATTATTCTTTGCAATTATTGGAGCACAAGTAGACCTAAGAGCAGTGGATTTGAATATTTTGATGTTAAGTGGAGTGATAATTGTTGTTGCAATTGTTACAAAGTTATTTGGATGCGGATTACCTGCAATGTTCTTCTTGAAAAACAAAGCACAGGGAATGAGAGTTGGAATAGGAATGATTTCAAGAGGAGAAGTAGGGTTAATTGTTGCAGGAGTAGGAGTCACAGCAGGGATTCTCACATCAGAAGTATATTCCACAATTGTAATCATGGTAGCAGTAACCACAATTATTACACCTATTTGGTTAAAAATGGAATACAGGAAAGAACAGAAAAGGGGAGATAGTTCATCAAAAGAAATAGAACAAAAACCAGAATGAGTAGAAGACATCTTAAATTATATACGAAAATTATTATAAAAATACATGCATATGGAAATAATGGGTGAAAAAATTGACTGTAGACTATGAAGAACTAACAAAACAAGTTCTCAATATGCAGCCAGAGATAAAATTTGCAGCAGTGGTAAATGTCAAAGGAGAGATTGTTCATGGAGGACATAAAGAAAATGTAGAGCAATTGTTAACTGGAGACAATAGTAAAATGTCAATTCATTATGCCATACAAAAGAGAGACATCTATACCAATTTAGCATATAAGATAGGTAAGGAAAAATCAGCAATTACTGAATTTGAAAAAGCAATAATCATCAGTGTTCCAATAAGCTCAAATGAATTATTTTTAGTTCGTACAGATAAAGGAGTGGATTATTTGAAAATAGTCGATTTCATATATTCAAAATTAGATCCTCAAAAATACATTCGTGAAGAAATTAAGGTCATCCAAGAAGAAATTGAGGAATTAAGAAATCTTAAAGAAAATATGGAGTCAGATAAAAAGACAGCAGTAAAGAAAAAGCCAGCTAAAAAGACAGTAGCAAAGAAAGAGGTTGTAAAGAAAAAGCCAGCTAAAAAGACAGTAGCAAAGAAAGAGGTTGTAAAGAAAAAGCCAGCTAAAAAGACAGTAGCAAAGAAAAAGGTTGTAAAGAAAAAGTAGTAAAACTCAAAAGGAAAAACAGCTAGTCGTAGATAATCATCATTTATACCAAATTATTTAACGAATTTATGTCCAAAACAGTATAACTATTCATGAATAATCTAGACCCTGTTGTATCCAAAGCATGTGACGAAATTACGAAAAATTTGCTTACAATTCAAGAACCTAGTAAAAAACAAGTAAAAGAAGAAATTATAAAAATTTGCACAAAATATTCACTTGAAAGAATTCCTAGAAATTATGAAATTCTATCAATGGCAAAAGAAGGGGATTTTGATAAATTAAAAAAAGTATTGTTAAGAAAGCCTGCCAAAACAGCATCAGGAGTATCAGTAGTTGCACTAATGCCAAAACCATATGCGTGTCCACACGGACGTTGTACATATTGTCCAGGAGGAATTGAATTTAATTCCCCAAACAGTTACACAGGAAAAGAACCATCATCACTAAACGCAATAGAAAACAAATTTGATCCTAAATTACAAATCACATCAAAAATTGAAAAACTGATTGCATTTGGACATGATCCATCCAAAATGGAAATAGTGATTGTAGGAGGAACATTTCTCTTCATGCCAAAAGATTACCAAAGAGAATTCATCAAATCATGTTATGATGCGCTTAACGGAACAGATTCAAAAGATTTGGAAGATGCAAAATCAAACAATGAACATGCATCGATAAGAAACGTAGGATTTACAATTGAAACAAAGCCAGATTATTGTAAAAAAGAACATGTTGATCTAATGTTAAGTTATGGAATTACAAGAATAGAGATCGGAGTTCAATCATTACAAGAACGTGTTTATGAAATAGTTAACAGAGGTCATAATTATAACGATGTGGTTGAATCATTTCAAATTTCAAAAGATGCAGGATATAAAATTGTCGCACATATGATGCCAGGATTACCAACGATGACACCAGAAGGAGACATTGCAGATTTTAAAAAATTATTTTCAGATCCACAATTACGTCCAGACATGTTGAAGATTTACCCTTCACTTGTAATCGAAAATACACCGCTCTATGAAGAATACAAGCAAGGAAGATACACCCCATATTCTGATGAAGACATGATCAAAGTTCTAACTGAAGCTAAAAAAGATATTCCAAAATGGGTAAGAGTTATGAGAGTTCAAAGAGAAATATCACCTAAAGAGATCATCGCAGGTCCCAAATCAGGCAATTTAAGACAAATTGTGCATCAGAATCTTGCCAAACTAGGATTATCCTGTAAATGTATCAGATGTAGAGAGGCAGGATTATCAAATAAAAAATCAAACAACAAAGTAAAACTAAACCGAATTGATTATGATTCATCAGGAGGAAAAGAAGTATTCTTGTCTTATGAGGACAAAAATGAATCGATTTATGGATTTTTGAGATTACGAAAACCCAGCGCTGATGCACATAGAGATGAAATTGATCAAAATACATGCATTGTAAGAGAAATTCATGTTTATGGAAAATCATTGAAGCTTGGAGAAAAAGGAGAAGACGAGATTCAACATTCAGGATTAGGGAAGAATTTGATGAAAGAAGCTGAGAAAATATCTAAAGAAGAATTCGATGCAAAGAAAATTCTAGTAATTAGTGCTGTAGGTACAAGAGAATATTATCAAAAATTAGGGTATTCGTTATATGGGCCATACATGTCCAAATCGTTGAACTAGTGAGAAAAATGACAGAGCAAGACATCATAGGGAAGGGAACTTGGATTGACAAATTAGCTTCAGAATTATTAGAACGTGAAAAGACTCTTGGAAGAAACATGGATCTTTTAAGAGTGGAAAGCGGTTTGGGAGCATCTGGAATTCCACATATTGGAAGCTTAGGTGACGCAGTTAGAGCATATGGAGTAAAACTTGCACTGGAGAACCTAGGATACAAATCAGAATTAATTGCTTATTCAGATGACCTGGACGGATTAAGGAAAATTCCAGAAGGCATGCAAGAGTTGGGGTTAGAAGAACATATTGCAAAACCAGTATCACTCATCCCAGATCCTTACGGTTGTCATGATTCCTACGGAATGCACATGAGTAGTATTCTATTAGAAGGATTAGACAAGGTTGGAATAAAATATGAATTTAGAAGAGCAGTGGACACATACAAACAAGGATTACTAAAAGATCAAATCCACACAATATTACAAAATAGCACAAAAATTGGAGATAAAATTTCAGAATTAGTAGGACAGGAGAAATATCAGAAATATTTACCATATTTTCCAGTTTGTGCAAATTGTAATCGTCTTTACACAGCAGAAGCTACAGAGTATATCTCAGATGAAAGGAAAGTAAAGTACTCATGTCATGATACAGAAATTGGTTCAAAAAAAGTCAAGGGATGTGGCCATCTAGGAGAGGCAGATATTGGAAAAGACCTTGGAAAATTAGCTTGGAAAGTAGAGTTTGCTGCAAGATGGACTGCATTCGACATTAGATTTGAAGCATATGGAAAAGACATAATGGATTCAGTTAAAGTGAATGACTGGGTCGCAGATGAAATTTTAGGATTTCCACATCCACATCATGTAAAATATGAAATGTTTCTAGATAAAGGAGGGAAAAAGATTTCAAAATCACT
>Ga0224506_10000260_pt1 | contig 49958 bp, 39 predicted proteins | sample SF_Jan12_sed_USG_2_FD_169108 | JGI IMG/M metagenome (GOLD analysis project Ga0224506, IMG submission 169108) | Sediment microbial communities from San Francisco Bay, California, United States - SF_Jan12_sed_USGS_8_1 | ecosystem: Environmental > Aquatic > Marine > Sediment | place: USA... | reverse complement strand
CAGCCTTGATGATGATGGGAAAACCGATCTCTTTAGCAATGCGCATGTTGGTATCATCGTCATTACCGAGTGGGCCATCAGACCCGGGTACGGTGGGGACGCCGGTCTTTTTCATGGCCTCGATGGCGGCGACCTTGTCGCCCATGGTACGAATCGATTCAGGTTTAGGGCCAATAAAAATAAAGCCACACTCTTCAACGCGCTCGGCAAAATCAGCATTCTCTGACAGGAAACCATAACCCGGGTGGATGGCAACGGTATCGGTTAGCTCGGCGGCACTAATCAGAGCGGGTACATTCAGGTAACTTTCGGTTGAAGGGTTGGGGCCGATACAGACGGATTCATCGGCCAGACGGACATGTTTCAGGTCACGGTCGGCTTCGGAATGCACTGCGACAACTTTAATACCCAGTTCCCTGCAGGCACGCAGGATACGCAGGGCGATTTCACCACGGTTGGCAATCAGGATTTTATCTATCATGGTCTCTTCTTACTCAAATTCGACAGCAAAGCCAGGTGCAGCAACAGGTGCACCGGCTTAACCAGGTTATTCGATGACGAACAGGGGTTCGTTATATTCAACAGGCTGGCCGTTTTCCACCAGGACCTTCTTAATGACACCGGCCTTGTCGGCTTCGATCTGGTTAAGCAGTTTCATGGCTTCGATGATGCACAGGGTATCGCCCACATTAACGCTATCACCGACTTCAACAAATGCTTTGGCGCCAGGAGAGGAGGCGCGGTAGAAGGCGCCGACCATGGGGGATTTGACCACGTGGCCGGTGATTTCCTCTGCGGCAGGGGCAGCCGGGGTCGGCGCAGCTGCAGCAGGTGCTGGCGCAGCAACAGGCGCAGCTGCAACAGGAGCGGCGGCTATGGTCTGAGTGATGCGACTGATGCGAACAGACTCCTCACCCTCATGGATTTCAATCTCGGCTACGCCGGATTCTTCCAGTAACTCGATGAGTTTTTTAACTTTACGAATATCCATGTGATTTTTTACCTTCTTTTAATATTGCGTTAGTTAGTTTGAATTCAGTTTCTTGATCCCGGCCTCAAGGGCAAGCGAGTAGCCCTGGGCACCCAGGCCGCTGATGACACCCCAGGCCAGATCTGAAAAATAAGAGTGTTTGCGAAAATCCTCCCTGGCATGAACATTGGACAGGTGGACTTCAATAAAAGGGATGCTGACACCCGCCAGGGCATCACGCAGGGCGACACTGGTATGGGTAAAGGCTGCGGGATTAATAATGATCAGCTTAACATCACTTTTTACCGCCTCATGTACCTTGTTGACCAGTTCATGTTCGGCGTTGCTTTGCAGAGATTCCAGTTCATGGCCGGCATCGGTCGCCTGTTGACTCAAATCCTGATTGATTTCTTCGAGGGTGGTGGCACCATAGTGCTCGGGCTCTCGGGTACCCAGTAAATTCAGGTTTGGGCCATTTAATACGAGTATTTTTGCCATGGGGCCTGTGTCTATGCGTCGTGTTTAACTATTTAATATTGTTTATATTTTTTCACTAAAATACGTGATCATGTAGTTAAATTCCCTTAACTTGCTAATTTAGTGAAATCTAATGGAATTTTGCACCATGATGGACATCTTGTCCAGTTTTTTGTGATTTATCGACTTAATCGATACAAATCGCCGCAAATTATAGACATTATAACGGTTATTTCAAAAAAACCTTGAGCCCTGGTTCACAATAGAGGTTTGATGATTTTTTCCGCCACTTCATAGGTGAGTTCGCTGCGGTGGGTGTAAATAATTTTGCCTTTTCTATCGATAATGACGGTGTAGGGGAGAACACCAAGACGATTACCATAGGCCTTGGCCAATGGGACACCTTCTTTTTCGGCCATCAGTACCGGGTAGTTCATATCCATTGGGTCGGTAAAGTCGCTGATGTTTTGTTTATTGTCGATAGCGATACCAACAATGACCAGACCTTTATCTTTATAGTCTTGCTGTAGTTTGATAAAGGCCGGTATCTCTCTGATACAGGGGGGACACCAACTGGCCCAGAAGTTGACCATCATGACCTTACCCTTCCACTCCTTGCTATGCCTTAGTTTATCTTCCAGATCTTTCAGGCTGAATGCAGGTGCATATTCGGGGGTACCAGTTTCAACCTTTTTCGGATTAACAGATGGTTTATTAAGCATTTTGTTGGCAATAAAGCCAGCGGATAAACCCAGTGCCGCAATAGTGAGAATTGTGAGTGATTTTTTCATAGAACCTGCATTATGCGATTACTTGATCGCTTTCTCAACGTGAGTACGAAATTCCTGTGCATTTTTTAAGCCCACCAGACGAAATCCACGCCGTTCCTGGCCACTTTGATCAAAAAACAGAATGGCGGGTGGTGCTGGGATACTTAAATGTTTTAACAGTTCCTTGTCTATCTTGTCATTATCGGTGACATCGGCCTGGAGCAATACCACATTGGCAAGCAATTTCTGGACGCCGGGATCAGGAAAGACATTTCTTTCATAATCTTTACAGTAGGTACACCAGTCGGCATAAAAATCCAGCATTACAGGCTTGCCCTGCTTACTGGCTGACTGCACTTCACGCTGCAAGTCGGCCACGCTCTTGATGCGTTTGAAAGGCAGGTGAGCAGCCTGTGCCGGACCACCACCTACCGATGCACTCAGGTTATGGAGGGGGCGCATGACATCGTTTCCACCCGTCGCAGCCCCAACCATCAGTAATACGCCATAGACCAGGAAGATAAGACCGGTACCCTTCCAGAATTTACTCCACCCGGTGCTTTCGATGTTTAATGGTTCCAGGGCCTTGAGATAAATAGCGGAAACAATAAGCAGGACAGCCCATAGCATCATGGTCACTTGTGCCGGGATGATGCGTTCCAGCATCCAGATAGCCACCGCGAGAAGCATGACTCCAAACACCGCTTTAACGGCATCCATCCAGCCACCAGCTCTGGGCAGGAGCTTACCGGCCGAAGTCCCAATAGCAACCAGTGGTGTACCCATGCCAAGGCTCAGTGCCAACAGTGCGAAACCACCCAGCACGGCATCACCGGTTTGACCTATATAAATGAGTGCACCTGCAAGTGGGGCCGCAACACAGGGACCCACAATAAGGGCAGACAGGAAGCCCATGATACCAACACCGACCAGGGATCCCCCTTGCTGCTTATTACTGATTTCCGTGAGTTTGCTTTGCCAGGATGAGGGCAATTGCAGGTCATAAAAACCAAACATGGACAGGGACAGAAGGACAAATACCATGGCAAAAGTACCAAGTACCCAGGGGTTCTGGAAGGCTGCCTGGAGGTTTTCACCGGCCAGTCCGGCAAATACCCCGGCAGCGGTATAGGTCAGGGCCATTGCTAGAACATAGGTCAGAGACATAGTGAAGGCACGACGGGTCGTCAGATGTTCACCCTGACCCACAATAATACTCGACAGAATCGGTATCATCGGGAAGACACAAGGGGTAAAGGCCAGTAACAGGCCAAAGCCATAAAAGGTGATGATGGTTAGCAGGCCACCGGTCTTGAGGGCATTGGCGATCGAGTCCTGTTCTGAAACCACACCGCCATTACTTGCTGGGCCAGAAGGTAATTCACCAACAGTAGTTGCTGTTGGTAATGTCACCACCATTTCTTTTTTAATTGGTGGATAGCAGATCCCTTTCTCTTCAGCACAGCCCTGGTAGGTAAACTCCAGAGTAATGTTCATGGGGTCAGGATTTGTTCGGGCCAGCTTTACCGTGGCTTCGGCGCTGTTATGGAAGACCTGCAGGATCTGATTGAGGACCTTGTCTTCCTTCATCTCGCCATCAGGTATTTGCACGTCCACCAGTTTTACCCCAGTGGCATTAATCAGTTTGACATTGAACTTGTCCTGATAGAGATAATGTTTGTCGGCAATTTGCCAGCGAGCGACCACGGTATTACCGTCAGGTGTATCCACCAGCAACCGGAAAGCCTCATCGGGAGGTAGGACATCATCATTTCCTCCCAGCCCCAGGCTGCTGCTCAGGGATGACAGTTTGTTGAGTACGCTACCGCTCGTTTCTTTAACTGGTGGGGTAGTGGTACTTGAACCAGCTGCTGGAATCTCCAACATTGCTTTTTGTGTATGGGGGGGATAACAGATCCCAATTTCGGCGCAGCCCTGAGAATTGGCGATAAAAGTGAATTGGCTTAATGAGGCATTATTGCGCTTGATAGGAATATCGATCTCGATTTCGCCAGAGTAGGTTTCCACTTCCCCTTCGGTGCCATCGGGTTTGATACCGTGCTTGAGTTTACCGGGGGGCAGGGTGAACTGGCCCAGGCTGATTTCTGGGGTATCGGTGGTAAAATTGATTTTGTCACGATAGAGATAATATTTATCGACAACATGCCATTTAGCACGCACGGTATTGGCATCAAGCATTTTGGCCGTGAAGACAAAGGCGTCATCAGGCATCAGGGGCTCTTCATTGGCAAGGCCTGACGGGCTCCAGATACCTGCGATCAGCAACAAAAGAAGAGATAAACGTTTTTTTACATCAGACATATTGTTATTTTCCTGTTGACCGGTCTATCCACTCCAGATAGCCGCTTAAACCACGTTCGATAGAGACCGCAATGATCTCAGGAAGTTCGTAGGGATGTAGCTGCTGAACCATGATTTCCAGGTCCTGATAGCGCGACTCCTGGGTCTTGATTACCAGCAAATATTCATCATCGTGCTCGATTTTCCCCTGCCACTGAAAGACCGACATGATACCTGGCAGGATATTCACACAGGCCGCCAGCCCTTCCTCTACCAGCCGGTCTGCAATCACGGTGGCGGTCTGCTCATCCGGGCATGTACAAAGAACAATCAGATATGGGTTGTTTTCGGGCATAAGAAGCAAAGATAAAGCATAGCCGCGCACAGGGCAAAAGGTATAATGGCGATAACAATCACACAAAAGCGCAGTTTGGCTTGAGGCTCAGTATGTTCCGAATATTTGTTGTTCTATTTTTAACCGTTCCCCTGCTGGAAATATTCCTTTTATTAAAGGTCGGTGACCTCATTGGGGCTCTGTGGACGGTATTTCTGGTGGTACTAACCGCTGTGATCGGGGTCAGCCTGCTGCGAATGCAGGGACTTAACACTATTCATCGGCTGCAGGCCTCTACGGCACGGGGGGAGTTACCGGCAATTCCCATGATTGAAGGGGCCATGTTGTTGTTTGCGGGTGCCCTGTTATTAACCCCCGGTTTTTTCACCGATGCAGTAGGTTTTGCCATTTTGATTCCCCAATTTAGGCAATATCTGGCACTGAAGATTTTGACTCAAGGGACCTGGGCCAGTGTAAATATGCAAGGCCAGTCTGGCTCACAGTCATCACATCAATCTCACACCTTTAATGGTGACTATAAAAAAATCGACGAAGACTAAAAATTTCTGATTATTTCGTTTGAAATCCGACAGAACGCCCCTATTACTTGACAGGCAAAGCTTGCCCGCTATGATTAGCACTCATTGAAGAGGAGTGCTAACAGGGCACCTGAACAAATTTTGAGGCCAGTCAGGTATTCTGGCCTTACTGATTGATATTATTAACCTTTTTAGGAGAGGAAAGTATGAAAATCCGTCCATTACATGATCGTGTGATTGTTCGTCGCATGGAAGAAGAGCGCACCACTGCCGGTGGTATCGTGATTCCAGATTCTGCGACCGAAAAACCCATGCAGGGTGAAATCATCGCCGTAGGTAACGGCAAGATCACCGATTCTGGTGATGTTCGTCCCCTCGAAGTGAAGGCTGGCGACAAGATCCTGTTCGGCAAATATTCTGGCACCGAGGTAAAACTTGACGGTGAAGAGCTGCTGGTCATGAAAGAAGAAGACATCATGGGTGTGGTTGAGTAAGCCGCCACCGAGTTATCACAGCTATTCAAAATATTTAAATTGAAAGAGGAATTAATCCATGAGTGCAAAAGAAGTCAATTTTGGAAGTGATGCCCGTATCCGTATGCTCCAAGGCGTCAACATCCTGGCCAACGCGGTTAAAGTAACCCTGGGCCCCAAAGGTCGCAACGTGGTTCTGGAAAAGAGCTTCGGTGCCCCAACCATTACTAAGGACGGTGTGTCTGTCGCCAAAGAAATCGAACTGAAAGACAAGTTTGAAAATATGGGCGCCCAGATGGTCAAAGAAGTTTCTAGCCATACATCTGATATCGCCGGTGACGGTACCACTACTGCGACCGTTCTGGCCCAGTCGATTTTGACTGAAGGTATGAAGGCCGTTGCGGCTGGCATGAATCCAATGGATCTGAAACGTGGTATCGATAAAGCTGTTATCGCCACTGTTGAAGAACTGAAGAAAATGTCCAAGCCCTGTACTGATGACAAGGCCATTGCACAGGTTGGTACGATCTCTGCCAACTCTGATGAGTCTATCGGCAGCATCATTGCTGATGCCATGGGCAAAGTCGGTAAAGAAGGCGTTATCACTGTTGAAGAAGGTAGTGGTCTGGAAAATGAACTGGATGTTGTAGAAGGTATGCAGTTTGACCGTGGTTACCTGTCTCCTTACTTCGTTAACAACCAGACCAGCATGACTGCTGATCTGGAAGATCCTTTCGTTCTGTTATATGACAAGAAAATCAGCAATATCCGTGACCTGCTCCCAGTACTGGAAGGCGTGGCCAAATCAGGTAAACCTCTGCTGATCATCGCTGAAGATGTTGAAGGCGAAGCCCTCGCAACTCTGGTTGTTAACAACATTCGCGGTATTGTTAAAGTTGCGGCTGTTAAGGCACCTGGTTTTGGTGACCGCCGTAAAGCTATGTTACAGGATATTGCTATCCTGACAGGTGCTACTGTGATTTCTGAAGAAGTTGGCCTGTCGCTTGAGAAGGCGACGCTGGATGATCTGGGTAATGCCAAGAAAATTCAGATCACTAAAGAAGAAACCACGGTTATCGATGGTGCTGGTAAGCCGAAAGAAATCGAAGACCGAGTTAATCAGGTTCGTACCCAGATCGAAGAAGCGACGTCTGATTACGATAAAGAAAAACTGCAGGAACGTGTTGCCAAGCTGGCTGGCGGCGTTGCCGTCATCAAGGTTGGTGCTGCGACTGAAGTTGAAATGAAAGAAAAGAAAGCCCGCGTTGAAGACGCCCTGCACGCAACACGTGCGGCGGTTGAAGAAGGTGTGGTACCCGGTGGTGGTGTTGCCCTGATTCGCGCCCTGGCTGCCGTCAAGGATCTGAAAGGTGACAATCATGATCAGGACGTAGGTATCAATATTGCTCGTCGTGCCATGGAAGAGCCTCTGCGTCAGATCGTTGCCAATGCCGGTGATGAACCCTCCGTTGTTGTGAACAAGGTTGAAGAAGGTAAGGACAACTTTGGTTACAACGCTGCCAATGGCGAATATGGCGACATGATCAAGTTCGGGATCCTGGACCCAACTAAAGTGACTCGTACTGCCCTGCAGAACGCCGCTTCCGTTGCTGGTCTGATGATCACTACCGAAGCCATGGTTGCTGATATCCCTGATGAAGGCGGCGCTGGTGCCCCTGACATGGGTGGTATGGGCGGTATGGGTGGCATGGGCGGCATGATGTAATCAGGCCCCTGGCTAAAACCCAAACGCTTATACAGCGAAAACAAAAGCCCCGCCAGAAATGGCGGGGCTTTTTTATTTGTCATGTGCAGATTTAATAATGTAAATACATAATCAATATTATTACTAAGTCATACGTTGCCTTAAGGATTTGGAATAACTCAGCTTTTATTACTGAACCGTAATTTTTATATCTGTTTAGAGTTTTATAAAATAAAACTTGTAACCTCTATGTAACTTTCACTGGTGTATACATGGATGAAATGTGTATTTACTGGAGGGTGAACAATATGAAATCATATATTAAATACCTGCTATTTATAGTTGCACTAGCGATCTTTAGTGCCTGTGGAGGCGGTGGAGGTGGGGGTGGAGATGGTACGACAACGGATAATACCGAGAATCAGGGAGATCAAGGAGGTGGAGATCAAGGAGATGGAGATCAGGGAGATGGTGGAGATGTACCAAATGATCCTGGCCCTTCTCCAGCTGATACTGTGGCTTATGGCAAAGCTATGGTTGTTGGTGGCTGGGCCTATTATGGCAGTGCAAATAAGAATACACCCTGGATTCATGCCAATTATTTCATATGTCCATCTGGGGGCATGAAAGGCATTGAAGAAACCAGTGATTATGTTGCTGGTAAGCAACTTGTCTATCTTGCTGAAGGTAAGTGGAATGTTACTAAGACGTCTTACGCTGGGCTTGAGGCGTATCCGACTATCCACCTTAACTATACAACGACAACTTCTGTTGGTGGTGTGAAAGACTCAGGACCTGGACTTTTAGGAGGGGGGGATGCTGAAATGATTTATGTAGCTGATTCAGACACAATCCAGTACTGGTTTAACAGTGGTTGGCATGTTATGAAAAGACTGATAGATGGCTCTAATAAAGAGGTAGATGATAGCTATTGTGGCACATCTAGCTCAAGTACAAAGCAGTGTGGAACAGATGCTGATTGTGGTCGTTGCTGGTACTGTGATAAGAGTGGAGGTTCCAGTCAATGTCGTTATGGTGGAGAAGGACCACTTGGATGTTACCGTGGTTGGGAGCCACCAGAGTAATATATTTAGCAATACGTGTTGGAAAAGTTGTTCAACAAGGTGGTCATTAATTAATGTGACCGCCTTTATTTTAAGAGCAGTGAAATGATTTGAATTTTTATTTGAATCAGTTCGAACGGTAGCTTTTGTATAATTTTTTATACCTTATGTTATTTTCGAAGATTATTTATTGTAATCCGTATGTAATTTTACAATGTTACACTTCAACGTTGGAAGAAGTTTAAACAATTATCTCTGGTTTCTAATTTTAAGTAAGGAACTGCTTGCACCGGAAAAATTATCGGGGAATAATAACCAAACATAAATTAAGGGGTTCTACCTGATGTCATGGATTGTATTCGAATAGTTAGAATCAATTTTTTCTTCATATCGCTCATACCTTCTGTTCTATGGGCAGAAGTCGTTCATGATGGAAGTATGTCATCCTGTTCACCTGATTGTACGCTGTCAGGTCCCAATTATCAGATTGATGCAGACCAAGGAAAATTTGATTCAAGCAATAAGAATTTGTTCCATAGCTTCAGTGAATTTAATCTAACTTCAGGCGAATCTGCCAGCTTTAATAGCTCTATTCCTGTTAATAATATTATCAGCCGGGTGACAGGGGGAAATGTATCAAATATTAACGGCACGATTAGGAGTTCTGTTGAAGGCGCAAATATCTGGTTGATTAATCCTGCTGGTTTGGTGTTTGGTGAAAATGCGAAGCTTGATATCAGCGGTTCATTTCATGCCAGTACTGCCGATTATCTCAGACTGGGCAAAGATGGAAAGTTTGCCGCCAACCTTAAAGAGCCGGATAACTTCATATTATCATCATCAGCCCCATCGGCGTTTGGTTTTCTTGATAGTGATATTGCTCCAATTCAGGTTCAGAGTAGTCAGTTGAGGGTTGCTCCTGGTAAGGCCCTGTCTCTTATTGGTGGAAACATTGAGATTACTGGTTATGGAAAAAATACCGCTGACATTGACCTTAACTCAGATCCAGTTAACCTTCAGGCAAGTAGTGGAAGGATTAACCTTGTTAGTGTTGCCAGCCAGAGTGAAATAGATCTTGCTGCTCCGGATGCTAATACGACAAATATTCAGTTAGGTGAAATCAGTTTAAATGATGGGGCAACCCTCAGTACTCGCGGAGATCCAGCTGGTACGATTTATATTCGTGCTGGTCGTTTTGTTATGGAAAACAGCGTTCTGGATGCTTCATCAACTGGTAATAACGCTCATACCTCAAAAGCAATCGATATCAAAGTAAGTGGTGAAATGAAATTAACCAGTGGCATAACCTCTGCCAGTAATACCTATGGTGGGTCATACATTAATGCTTCCAGTGAGGGACAAGGAAATGCTGGTGAAATTAATATTGTGGCTCAAAGTTTGTTACTGGAAGGTGGTAAATTAACTTCTGTATCTAAAGACTGGAATCAGTCCGGTATAACTTCTTACGCCCTGAGTATGGGGAATAGTGCCGATATAGATATTAGAACAGAAAATCTGACCCTGAATAATGGCGCCATGATTTTGTCTGAGACCATGGCCGACGGTAATAGTGGCAATATTAATATCACTACCCAAGGTTTATTTATCTATGGTGTTGAACAGTCTTCCCTGATATCAACCTCGACATCAGGAAGGGGTGATGCCGGTGACATTGATATCCATGCAGAGCTTATTATTAGCCGGGGAGGTTCTGGTGACTCGACAGGGATTACATCTCAGGTTTCAAGTGAAGCAAGTGGTGGGAATTCAGGTTCGATTAATATAAACGTGAAAGATCTTGAAATTTATGATGGTGCACAATTTAGTGCCAGTATATTTTCAGGTAATGGTCTGGGTGGAGATGTCAATGTTAAAGCTGATTCGATTCAGATAGCAGGAACTGATGCTATGGGTTACTCAGCAGGCATCTTTTCTATCATGTCAGGTTATCTCACCAGTGGTCAGGGTGGTAATGTCAACATAGAGACACAAAAACTGACCATGACAGATGTCGCAATGGTCGGAGTCTGGGGTAATGCCTATACGATAGGTAATTCGGGAAAAATTTCAATTCTGGCAAAGGATATTGAAGTTTCCAATGGGGCCGTTATCTCTGGAAGTGCCTTTGGTATGGGTAGAGGCGGTGATATTTTTATTAAGGCAGATACTATTCGGCTTATTGGCCCTTCCCCTGAAGAAGAATTCACTGGTGTTTTTGCTGTGGCAGCCTTACAGGGAGGGGATGCTGGAGATATTAATATTGAAACTGGTAATTTAGAAATCCTTGATGGTGCCCAGGTAAATAATCAAACATCCGGTACTGGCCGCGGTGGCTCTATTGATATTAAAGCAGGACGCATTTATGTAGCGGGCTATGATCCTGTTACAGATAGCATATCGCGTATTTCCGCTTCTACAGAAGTCTATCAGGAATTTGGTGCCTACTCAGGCGGAACTGGAGGAAACATCAATATAGAGGCTGATGAAATAGAGTTAAGAGATCAGGGGCTTATTACAACTCGATCATCAACCGTTGGTAATGGTGGTGATCTTGAAATTCTGGTTGGCAAACTTTCTCTGGAAGGTAATGCTGAAATCTCTGCGAACAGTACCAGCATTGGTAAGGCTGGTAATTTGTTAATACATGCTAAATCTAACGTTAGTCTGGATAGTAGTAGGATCACCAGTGAGTCTGTGATGAGTGAAGGAGGTAATATTAACCTCAATGCCGAACAAGGTCTCTATCTAACGAATAGTGAAATTAATGCAGCGGTTTTTGGTGGTGAAGGTAGTGGAGGAACTATAGATATTAAATCGACCGATATTGTTCTGAATCGATCCATTATCTCTGCAAGTAACATGGGAATGGGAAATGCGGGTGATATCAATCTAGTCAGTAGTGGAACTTTGGAGTTGTTTGGTAGTGATATCAGTACTGAGGCAGGCCAGGCTGATGGTGGAAATATTAATATTTACATAGCTAATTATGCTTTCCTAGATCATAGTTCTATTACAGCTGCAGTGAGTGGACTTACGGGAAACGGCGGTAATATCATGATTGAACCTGATATTCTCATCTTAAGAAGCAGCCAGATAAAAGCAGATGCTCATGGTGGGGATGGAGGGAATGTCAGCATTACGGCTAACAATTTGATAGCTACTCCAGACAGTAGTGTCAGTGCTTCCTCAAAGTTAGGCCTGGATGGGAAAATCCTGATTAATGCTCCATCCCGTGATCTTGATTCTGAGGTGTCAGTTTTACCGGAGTCGATGCTCGATGCTTCGAGCCTATTTAGAAATGACTGTGCAGCCATAGGCGGTCAGTTCAGTAGTTTTATTATTCATAGCCACACCCAACTAACAAGCCCGGTTTTTACACCTTCCTATTATATAGATGAGGAGGCTTTGTCGCTTTCTAGCTGGGATGGAGTATCCATGCCAGAATTTTCAGGTTTGAAGAATTCTGAGTCTGTAGATTCAGAGGCCAAGAAAACGCCATGTCATCAATCCTGAACAATTAGTTAATGGTAATGTTGTTTAATTTATTTTTAATCAATAAGTTATTATGTTTTTTGGATTTAGTATAAGAGAGTGTTTTTTAACAAAAATCAGACATTCATATGTTAATATGGATGGAAATAGTACGGTCGATGGATAAACGGCCGGGTGACGGCGTACAGACTCACCAGTGAGACAGGGGAAATGGAAAAAGAAAATTCTTTCAGGATAAAACGCCTGGATTTTCGATTGATGCTGCTTACAGTAGGGTGGTGTTTTACCACAACTATATTTGCTGAAGTAGTATTGGATGGCTCGATGAAGACTTGTGAGCCGAATTGTGCTTTGAGTAATGCAAATCCTGAATCAAATTACGATATTCAAGCCAGCTATGGAATCCAAAATGGAAATAATCTTTTTCATAGCTTCGATACCTTTAATTTAAACAGTGGTGAAATTGCGACTTTCAGTGGACCTTCTACGGTACAGAATATTGTTGGCCGTGTTACAGGAGGTAGCCAGTCAAGTATCAATGGCACAATACGAAATTCGGTAGCTGGTGCTGATCTCTGGCTAATCAACCCGGCGGGTATCGTATTTGGTGCCGATGCCCGTCTCGATGTTAGTGGTTCGTTTCATGCCAGTACGGCAGACTATATAAAACTGGGTACTGACGGGAAATTCGGCGCAGATATTTTGGCACCAGCAAATACAGTATTGACCTCTTCTCCTCCATCGGCCTTTGGCTTTCTTGATAATGTCATTGCACCAATCTCAATAGAATCTAGCGAACTCTCGGTGCCTGCGGGTAAAACGCTGTCATTTGTAGCAGGTGATGTCTCAATTACAGGTCAAGGAGGTTCCGCTCCTGATCTTGATCTTGGGGGGCCTGTGCAACTCAGGGCCACAAGTGGACAGATAAATCTGATTAGTGTGGGTTCTGCTGGTGAAGCAGTAAAAATGGATGAGTTTTTTGATACACCTGCTTTTACCACCATGGGTAAGATCCATATGCATAATGGTGCAGCTGTAACAACTAGAGGTGATCCTGCTGGAACAATTTATATTCGGGCAGGTGAATTTGTGATGGAAAATGCCATCCTCGATTCAGGTAATTTGGGTACAAGCAATCATTCAGGAAATGCTATTGATATTAATGTAAAAGGAAAAATGCAGTTGCTTAGCGGTGTTGGTGACGATGGAGCAGGCAATGTTATAACTGGATCATCGGCCATTCTTGCTTCCTCAAGTGGAGCTGGTAATGCCGGCGATATAGTGATTAATGCGAGTGAGTTGTTTATACAGGGTGATCCTTTAGCAGGAGTATATTCTGTTATTGCCACTCGAGTTTTTAACACTGGTAATAGCGGTAATATATTTATCAATAGCGATATTTTACAGCTAGATGCCAATTCACTTATTGTGACTCAGTCCTTTGGAGAGGGTGATAGTAAAAATATAAATATCGATACAAAACTATTTACGATAAATGGAACTCAGGGACTGACATTTGTTTCAACCAGTGCATTCAGTGGTGGAAGTGCAGGGAATTTAACGGTTAAAGCAGATGAATTGATTGCACGAGGAAATAATGGTTTTGTAGGTCTGGCGACCCAGGTGACCTCTGATTCTAAGGGCAGCGCAGATACAGGTTTAATGGATGTTATCGCAAATAAAGTCTCACTCTATGATGGTGCACAGTTTAATGCTGCAGTCTTTAGTGGTTCAGGTAGTGGTGCTACAGGTGGGATCAAACTTAATACTGATGAGCTTGTTATATCTGGTAAAGATGCCAATGGTTATAGCGCAGGAATATTTACAAACATAAGTGGTACAGCAGCGAGCAGTGGCGGAAACATTTCGATAAATGCAAATGAATTAGTCGAGGTAAGCAATGGCGGGCAAATTAGTTCAGAAGTAGGAATGTGGACCCCCGGAAACGGTGGTGATATTTCTTTGAAAACAAAGCATCTTAAGATTCAAAGTGGTGGCAAGGTCACATCTTCCAGTTTTGGAACTGGAGCTGCGGGTAATATTAATATTATTGCAGAAAATGTTGAAATTGATGGTGTTTATCCTGATGGGGCAATCTCTGGTATTTATTCCTCGACCAGTGCTGTGGGGGCCCCAGCAGGGAATATTGATATTATTGCGAATCAAATATTGTTAACCAATGGGGCGCGTATAAGTAGTCAAACCTTTGGAATGGGTAGTGCAGGGTTGATTTCAATTGAAACAGAAAAACTCAGCATTTCAGGTTCGGAGGCGACAACCGGATCGGCATCAACCATCACAGCTTCTTCAGAACAATTTACTGGGTTTGAAGCTTATTCTGGAGGAGCTGGTGGTGAGATTGTTATCAACGCTTCTGATATAGAATTAAAAGATAAGGGGCAAATTACTACTCATACTGATACAGATGGTAATGGTGGAATTGTAATTATAAATACTGGCTCACTAACTATGTCAAGTGAAGCTAACATATCAGCTGATAGCTCAGGAAACGGAACTGCAGGTGATATTAAGATAAATGCAAAGGAAAGTATTAGTCTCGATAAATCTAGTATTTCAAGCGAGTCCGCTTATGCAGATGGAGGAAATATACACATTGAATCTGGAAACAGTTTAAATATGATAAACAGTGAAATACTTGCTTCAGTTGAAGGAGGGGCAGGTTCAGGTGGTTCAATTACTATTGATGCAATCAATACACTTCTAATTAGATCTGATATTTCTGCTAGCAGTAATGGCTCTGGAGTTGCAGGTGATATACGCCTGACATCACGTGATACCCTTGAAATGCTGGCCAGTCATATTGCTACTGAGGCTACTCAGTCTGATGGCGGCAACATAAACATCTATGTACAGGATTTTATATCAATGGATCACAGTTCGATTACTGCATCTGTTAGTGGTGGGGATGGTAATGGTGGTAATATTTATATCGATCCTGAGCTAATGTTAGTGAAAAGCAGTAACATCACAGCAAATGCTCATGGTGGTAAAGGCGGTAATGTAACAATAATTGCAGGTAACCTGATTAGTTCACCAGATAGCATAATAAGCGCCTCATCAAGCAAAGGGATTGACGGGAACGTAATTATTGATACACCTAGCCGTGATATTTTTTCGGAAATAAGTTTATTACCAGAAACTATGATTGACCCATCCAGTATGTTTAGAAATGATTGTGCGGCAGTTGGTGGGAAATTCAGCAGCTTTATTGTTAATAATGTGCGTGGTCAACAAAATATGTTAATCAGTCCATCTTATTTTATCTCAGAAAAGGCTTTTAAAAGGAAAGTTAAAAGAGTCGGTTACCCTGACGTATCAAACAATGTTGATGAAGTGACAAATTATGCTGTTGCGGATGTTTATAGCGGTAATTGTTATCAAATACACTAAGTATTTATTTATATGCAGTACAATAAACTCTTTCTAATATCAATTATAGCTTCGTTAAATTCACCGGTGGTGTTTGCCGCTGATCCAGTATTACCTTTACAGCGCCCGGCCGAAAGAAAATTGCAATCAGTGGATGATGGCAAAACTATACAGCCGACAATTAAATTACCTCCTATTAAGAATTTTTCAAAAGACAGGCTGTCAGCAAAAATGATGGTATACCTGAAAAAAGTACAATTTGAAGGAAATACTGTTATCTCTAATGCAGAACTACAAAAATATACTAGCCCATATTTGGATAGAAAAATAACAGCAGACGAGCTGCAATCGCTAAGACGTGCGGTAACTCAACTATATATCGATAGTGGTTATATTAATTCAGGTGCTGTGATACCAGATCAAGCTGTTAAAAACGGTGTAATAACAATAAAAATTATAGAGGGGACACTTAATAAAATTCAGGTAAGTGGAAATGACTGGTTACGCACAGCTTATCTTCAAGATCGGATACGTCTGGGGAATGAAGAAATATTAAATGTTCATGTCCTTAAAGAAAAATTATTTATTTTGCAGCAGGATCCGAGAATAAAACAGTTGCACGCCAAACTCTCACCAGGAGCTAAACCAGGCGAAAGCGTTTTACAGGTTCGTATCGTCGAAGATGATGCATTCCAGGTATACATAGGTGCAGATAACCATAATTCTCCCAGTGTGGGTGAAAACAGAGGTGAGCTGACGCTTTTACATAATAACTTGACTGGTAATGGCGATACCCTGACTGGCCACTATGTAGAGAGTAAGGGCCTTAAGAGCTACGACTTGAGCTATGAGATCCCGGTTATGGCAGATGACAGTCGATTTAAATTCAGTTACGCACAAGGTGAGTCCAAAATTGTTGAGGAACCTTTTGATCAGTTAGATATTAAAAATCGCTCACGGACTTCATTAGTGGCATTTATTCGTCCATATTATCGAACACCGGATGCAGTCTATGAGTATTCCCTACAGGGAGAGACCAGAGAAAGTCATACCTATCTTGGTGGAGAACCTTTTTCATTTACACCATCAAGTGAAGATGGCAAAACACGCCTGACCGTAGCTCGTCTGGTACATAACTGGTTACACCGATTCCAAAACCGACTTCTTACAGCACGTTCGACCCTGTCTGAAGGTTTAAACGCACGCGATTCAACCATCAGTGATAAAGAACCAGATGGACGATTTACGGCCTGGTTGGGGCAAGGGCAGTGGGTAGAGCGTTGGCCGCAGTCAAAACATGAAGTGGTGCTTAGAGGGGCCATGCAATTAACAGAAGACCATTTATTATCCATGGAACAATTTTCCATCGGTGGCGCTAAATCGGTAAGAGGCTATCGTGAGAATTATGTTGTCGGGGATAATGGCGTAACAGCAAGTTTTGAATATAGAATTCCTCTGTTTGGAGCAACTCCGGATTATGGTCAGTTTCAACTGGCAGGTTTTACAGATTATGGTGCGGTCTGGAATAAACAAGGATTTGAAGATCCTGAAGCAGAAGAAATCTATAGTGTAGGTTTAGGACTTCGTTGGACAAATAAAAAGCAGGCAAGATTTGAATTATATTGGGCAAGCCCGGTACACAATAAATCGACTCAGGGTGGTTCACTACAGGATGATGGTGTACATTTCAGGTTTGAGGCGCGCCTGTTTTAATCTACTGCCAGTTACCAATCATCAGATAAGGTGACCAGTAACCCGGGTGACGATAACGAACATCTTTTAGCATTTCTAACTGGGCCAGGCGTAACGCGGCGGCTTTACCCGTATCAGGTTTTTTCCACTCTCGATAAAATACAGACATTAGCTTAGCGGTTGCGCGATCATTGATTGGCCAAAGACTGGCCAATGCACTACGGGCACCTGCTTTAACGGTAATACCTGCCAGTCCAAGTGCTGCACGTTCATCACCAGCAGCAGTATAACAGGCACTGAGTGTCAGCAATTCAAGAGGCTGCTCTGCAAAGCGACCCAATCCAATAACACGTGCAAGATCATTGACTCGAACACGAGAGTCGTATGTTAATAAAAATGAGTTGTTGACATTTTTTCCAAATTCACCGTGTGAAGCTATATGGGCAACTTGATAATGTTGTTTGCTTAGGGCACTTTTCATGTTGGCGCTTTGAAAGTCATCATTTAGCAGAATATTGCCACCGTACATTTTATGAATACTGTCAATTTCGCTCTGTACATGGAGTAGTGCAGGGAATCCCTGAACAGATTGAGTCAGACCACCGAGTAAAACACGGGGTGATTTATCTGCTGTAGAGGATGAATCTGTTAATTCAAGGCCGGGTGAGATAGCCAATGCCATTTTTTCAACGAGAAACTGTTGACCATCATGTAGCGCCGAAAAAGGTATACCTCTTAATACCTGATCTGGAACAGACACAAGTGTTTTTATCTTGAGGCTGTTTAACCTTTTAGAGACAGGCTCGATTATCCAGGTATACAGTTGTTTTGCATGGGGCAGGTATTCACGGGTACGGCGCTTTTCCAGCTTCTTTCGAAACAATCGGGAAATTTTCCGTACTTTTGTTTTATCGACTTGGGTGGTGAACCGTTCAATACCATTTTTATGGCTGAGGAGTAGTTCTATACGTTTATCCATGACGATGGGATAAAGAATTGCAGTATCGCTGGTTAATATTTCATCGATTTTTCTGATACTGGTTCTGGTTGCATTTACACAATTATCCTGAAAATAATCCTGTAATTCGGCTGCTTTCAATGACTCAAGTGTGTCACGTAAAGTGTATAAAAGTTGACTCTTTTTCTTTTTATTTGAAGTACGCTGACTTTTGTTTAGTAATAATTCTGTAAATTCAATGTAAATGTTATTTTTTGAGTACCCTGACATTAAGTTTAAATCAACTTCTGAAAAACTATGTCCAGCTGGTATCATTGCCATGGCCTTTTGATAGGCATCGATTGCCTGATCAGTTTGTCCTGCTCGTATATGAAGTCGCCCGGTTACCCACTGCCATTTGGCTAGAAGGTTTCTATCCTGAATCTGTTGTGCATAGAATATCGCCTGCTGGATCAAACTGAATGCATCCTCATCCCGTTTTGCTCGATAGTAAATTCTGGCAAGTTCACCTAAAGCCATGGAGTGTAGTTTAAAGTCTTTGCTTGTTTCAGCATGTTTGATAGCCTGATTTAGATTCTTTACTGAGCGATTAATGTAGTCTTGCTGGGAACGGGATTTATCAATCGACAACCATGAATAGACCAGGCCAGTCTGGTATGTCAGGTAGCCTTTGTTAAGGCTATCATTATGTTTGCTGGAAAGAGTTTCCAGTTGTTTATGTAGATGCTTTATAGAATCGGCTTTCCCAGATAACTTGGCTGCAACCAAGGCATGAGTTAATATTTTTATTTTCAATAACACCTGTGAAGCATTAACGGGTGTGAATTCGAGTGCTTCGAAATAGCTACGAAGAGCGAATTTATATTGAGAACGTCTCATCGCCATGTTGCCTAATTCATTACGAATTGCAGCTACCTGAGCATATAGTTTTAGCCTTAAAGATAATTTAAGGGCATCTTTTAGCAGTGGCTCTGCTTGTACCAGATTTCCTGTAGCAAGGTGTAATGAGCCCATAGAAAACAGAACAGCACTTTGTAGGGCCGGGTTAGGATGTTTCTGTAAAATAAGTTGGGCCTGATTGAATGCACGAAGTGCGTTCTCTGGATTTCCCATTTGGAAATAGGCCATACCAATTCGGTACCAGGCCTCAATCTGTTTCGGATGTTGTTGAGAGGAACGATAGTGATGTATTGCCTGTTGCCAAAGGTCAATTGCCTTATTGTACTGGCCCTTGTGCACCTCGGTAGCGGCCCTGTCCATTAATGTTTTGTCAGCAATAGCCGGGCCTGGTACAGCAGTGACTGTAGAAATGACCAACAGGAGACAGGTTATGTGTTTCGACCTGTATTTGAGCAAGGCAAATTTTCCTTGATTCAGTGATTAATACGATATGGCTATTATTCCCAGTAAAGTAGCCAGCTTGCAACCTTATTTTGGCTCATCTGGAAACTTATGCCCTGGGAGGGGTAGGCTAGAATTTGTCCAGATGAGGATTGATCGATGTAATCTGGGCTACCATAACGTTTTATTACCTGTTCAATGGTGTCACCTATGGCTATACCTTGAGAGGATTTCCCACGGAATGCTCGATCAGTGGCAATAAGTCTAATTTCGTCACCTTCAGTGATTGTGGTCACATGGTTTTTAAACTTGATGAGTTGATGTGTACTTGTGTCAAGCTTAAATTTAGACTTATTCTCAATATCCCAGGTTTTCGAAATTTCATTGGTGTAATGCCCTACCATGAGTTTCTGGACATGCTCTCTACCCGGCTTAACCGGTTTTACTGCGTGGTAGTCTAAATTCAATCGGGTTTTTTGTATCAGGTAGTTTGACCAGAGTCGGTCAGGTTGTTTATCAAGATATGTCTGCCAATAAGATTCAGCTTTGTCACGATCATTGTTCTGCCAGGCGATAATGCCCAGATTGAACAAAGAAATTATATAGTCTTTGTTCTGACTAACAACCTGCAGCAGGTACTGGCGTGCCTTGTCAGCATTTCCTGCCTTATGGAAGGCGACTCCGAGATTATTTAAAAGGCCAGGGTTATTAGAATCCAGCTGTAAACCATCTTGTAATACTGCGATAGCTTTATAGGGCTCATCCATGTGTAACCAGGCCGTAGATAGATTGTGATAGGCATTCAGATACTGAGGATCCTGTTCAAGAGCAAGTTCATAGTAATGAATGGCCTTTTTCATGTGTTTTGAAAAAAGTTTATTGGACTGGTTATTGCTTCTTACTGTGGCATTACTGGCCCGACTTTCTGGATCAACCAGCATGGATAACTGGAACTGAATAGAGTTTTTCCCATTGGTTTCTGCGTGGTAATACCGCATGGCCAGTCGGTGGTAGCTGCTAGCCAGATTATGATGAACTGCCCGACCAGGGAAGTAACGGCGAAATTCATCAAAACTCATGATGGCTCGTTCATAATCTCCACTGTGATAGAACCATAAGCCCAGTTTAAAGTAATCACTTTTTTCAGAGATCTGTTGCAATCGAACTTTTACGGATGTTGTCCTTTGTTTGATATCCGGATGAGTGTTAGTCGTGTTTTTGCTTGTGTAACGTAGAGGATGTCTGTCGTGGCTCCATTCAGCAAAAAAATTGTTTTTAAATGATTTTCCGACGATTGCTCGACTATCATAACCAGCCATTGCAACATAAACGATACCGAGCTCATCGGCGCGAAGTTCTTTGGCTAGAATCTTATCACTCTGTTTGGCAATATTTTGAACCTCACTATAAATTTTACCTGGAATTCTATCTTTTGAATGAGCTGATTCCAGCGCCTGGAAGAACTTCATGTGCCAAAAATCATCTTCAAGTTGATGGACAAGTTCATGGGCAAGCACAAAGGCCAACCTGGCATCACCCGCTTGATTATTTTTTTGATAGCAAAAGTCAATGACGGCTTTTGACAGGATAATCCAGCCATCTGGGATGGAGATAGGAAGACTGATATTGTTAGGATCTTCTTTAATGATTAATAGTCGTGGTTCAATACCACGGCGATGGCCGGCAGTATTGAGTAATTGTCGAAAGATAGACTGAGCCTGTTTTGTTTTACTGTAGTTTTTTTCACTAAGTACAGTGTAATTATCACGCCAGAAATCAATTCTCTCCCTGGGGTTTGGTGACATAGCATGACTATGGCTTATAATCAGACTTCCAATCAGTAAAACGACCAGCCTGGAAACCAATTGCCATTTTAATATTAAAGAAACCATGTGTTTAACCAATGATAAGCAGGACTCGGGTGGTTTGATCAAGAATGACTTCCAGATCTGAAGCATCATGAGATTCTTTATTAAGTATGCTATCAATCTTATTAAAGGCATCAATGACCCCTGGTGGTACCGAGATAGTGGACAGTTTTTGTTTTAGCTCGTCAAGCTGATTAAAGCCTTTAAGTGATGGATAATCTCCCATGAGGGCAATCAATTTTAATCGGCCGATAATAATACCTGTATCCCATAGAATCGCTTGTTGTGAACTATACTTTTCTGCCGTTTTTCTCAAACCATGTTCAATCTTGATAAACTCATCAAGTTTATTTCTTTTTATTGCATTGGCCTTGTCCAGTGAGCTTATCAAAGCTGATAGACCAGCTTTTTGTTCATCAGGTAAATGACTGGAAAGTTGAGAATAGATAAATTCGAGCTGGTTTTTTGCTGCCCAGTTCTCCTTACCTGCATAAAGTGAAATCGCTTCAATATAGACTGCAGCCTGAGCAAAAAAATTGATCTGTTCAGGTTGAGATGCAAAGGCGTACTGGTTTGATTTACCTGTAATGACCTTATGATTATTGACCAACTGTGCCAGTTGGGTTGGATTATCGATATTCTTAACCCAGTCTCCAGTTGGGGATGTTAGAGACTGGGAGTTGTTCAAATGGAATACCAGCCCGATACTCAGTAACAGACCACTGGCCAGGGCAAGTGCTCCACCAAAAACAGGTTTCATTGAAAACCATTGTGTGATGAAGTTAAATTTCCCTGGAGAATGCGTCTTTCCCGAACTTTGTTTTTTCTGTTTATATTCGGATAGGACCTGTTCAGGAAACGCCTGCCAGAAAGCGTCCGGGAGCTCAGGTGATTTAAGTTTTAGCAGGGAGTTAGTTGTATCTATCTCTAGTTTTAGGGCTTTTGAACACTTATTACAGGCATTAAAATGTGTATCAAAATCCTGGTGAGCGGTAATATCCAGCTCATTTTCTAGATAGTCAGTGAGTTTGCTCTGGATAAAATCACAGTTTAAATCTGCCACAGCGCTATCCTCCTAAAATATTTTTCATAGTTATAATTGCATGATGGTAATTGGCTTTTGCCGTTCCTACAGCGCATCCAAGAATCTCAGCAACTTCAGGAAAAGTATGCCCTTGATACAAATGTAGCTCTAATGTTAATCGTTGTTTATCAGGTAACTTCATAATGGCTTTATTCAATATGCGCTTTTGCTCAATGTCTTCAATTTCTTCCTGTGTATTTGTATCACTCTGAAGCTTCAAATCATCTATTTCAACATCATCGATCCTTTGGCGTTCTTTGCTTCGGTAGTGATTTTTACAATGATTGATAGCAATCTGGTATAGCCAGGTCTTAAAGTTGGCATCACCCCGAAACTGTTCAGCTTTGCTAAATACCTGGATAAATACTTTCTGTACCAGATCCAGGGCATCAGATTCATGGCCAATACGTTTCCAGACAAACTGAAACAGGGCTTTCTGATGCCGGCTAACCAGTTCTTTAAAAGCTGATTCATCACCGTCGACGGCAAAACGGGTAAGTAGTGCGTTATCTGTAACCATCTTGTCGTTCATTTGTTTAGACACCAGGTCGCTGGAAAGGGTTTAATGACCCTATAATTATTTTGAGAAAATGTATCTGATTGATTTTCTGTCATTTTATGCAATTTTTCAGCAAAAACTATACATTTGTAAAAAAAATCATTTTTTCTAACATTCATTAAACCCTTTTCTAGCTTGTGGTGTCATCAGGGGTAACAGACATCCCCTACGATAGAGTTAAGGTAGACATAATCATGACAGTACAGGCGCAATATGCAGAGACGATGAACCTGGCAAGTCCTGAAAGCTTGATGGATTTATCATGCTATGGGTCAATATTACTCGAAGTTGAGAAAAACTTGTTGTCAGGTCGCTCACAATTTGCCTTGGTGCTGCTCAGGCAGGCCATGAAATCAATGGCCGAATCTTCAATGCATACATCAAAAAATCTTAATCCCGAGTATTACTCACGACCAGTGAAGATATACACACTAGGTCGTTTTTCGGTTTATATAAATGGTAAGTCCCTTGAGTTTAACTCTCACAAGAGGGAAAAGCCGCTGGAATTACTGAAGTTATTGATCAGCCTTGGGGCTCGTGAAATTAATAAGGCACATGTGGCTGAACTAATGTGGCCTGATTCCTGTGGTGATACGGCAAGTCAGGCACTGGCTACCAATCTGTTTAGATTAAGGCAGTTATTGGGAAAAGAGAGTATCGAACTGAGAGCAGGTAAATTAACAATTAATCCGGCGTATTGCTGGATTGATATCTGGCAGTTTGAAAAATTCCTAAATAATTCCAGAAAAGCGGGAGAAGCAATAGATTTACATAGCCTGCAACAGGCTATGGATCTTTATCAGGGCGCTTTTTTCAGTAACGAAGATTTTGGCTGGCTTGTGCCCCGCCGGGAACGCTTGCGGCAGAAACTCCTGACAAACTTGAAAGAAGTGGCGACAGCGCTCAGCAATGAGAAAAGGTGTGAAGAAGCTATTCTCATTTATCAGAAAGCTTTGGAAGTCGATGATTTATTAGAAGAACTCTATCTTGGTTTGATTCGCTGTCTTGTCAAATTGGAGCGCTGGGGTGAGGCATTGGCCACTTACCGTCGCTGTCATGACGCTTTTCAGGCTGTGCTGGGGATTGAGCCAGGCTATGAGTTACAGGCCATTTACAAGCTAATTAATACCAAAGCAGCTGCCTGATAGAAAAGTCAGATTTCAGGAAGTACATTTATCACAGGGACGTGACCAAATTTAGGTGAGTGTTGATATGGGGTTCAATATTCAAAGACTTATAGCTATTGGTTTTCAGAAATGAGGGAACTTTTCCAGTTTAGAACGTGATGATTTGCTCCTCTTCAAGTCACGTATTTGCGGCCGGGTCGGCCGCTTTTTTTTTTGCTATTATAGTGTCGAATTTATTTTTTAATAGAAATGCTTATATGACTCAGGCAGAACCTACCGACTTGCAGCACCGACCCAAAGCCAGCGTTATTATCTCGGTCTATAAAGATACAGAAGCCCTCAAAGCCATGCTGGATGCTCTGGATCGGCAGACTGAAAAGGATTTTGAAATCATTATTACAGAGGACTGCGAGAGTGAAGAAATGGACACTTTCCTGACCGAGTACCGTAAGCGACCAAACTTTCACCACCTGACCCAGCCCGATGATGGCTGGCGTAAAACGCTGGCGGAGAACCGGGCGATTGATAGTGCCCGTTCTGACTATTTATTATTTCTCGATGGGGACTGCATTCCGGACAGGAATTTTGTGGCACTGCATCTGGCCAAGGCCGAGTCGGGACGATTTCTAACGGGGCGGCGGGTTTATCTTGGTCCATTTTTTTCCAGACTGTTAAGGAAATGGCCCTGGCTGGTACGGGTCATCGAGAATCGCCTGATCTTCTTTCTATTATTAATCCCCATGCATCTCGACAAGGTCAGAAGCTACGAAGTGGGGCTGTCTTCCCGCTTTATGCACAGGCTGCGGGGTAAGAAGCCGGTGGGGATCATTGGCTGTAATTTTTCCTGTTACAAAAAGGATATGCTGGCTATTAACGGTTATAACGAAGACCTGCCGGGTGTGGGGGCTGAGGACAGTGACCTGCAGTGGCGTTTTGAAGGTCTGGGCATGTCCACCAAGGCCGTGAAATTTCTGATACCAGTCTATCACCTCTATCATGAGCACAAACGGCTCGATTATGAGGTCAACCTGAAAATCATTAATAAAAATCGCAAACTGAATGCCTTTATCTGTAAAAACGGGATTCGTAAGTTGTAGGTCATCCATTTATCATGGCTTGACCTGACTATTTTTTCCTATCGGAAACGGGCAATATATAAGGTATGTCGCTGCAACTACCTGAGTTACCTGAAACCCTGCTTTCCGCCACCTCCAGCCTGTTTCAAGAGCTGGAATCCTTCGAGCAAATTGATTTAGGAAAATACCCGGCTGAACTCAAAGACAGTCTGGCCAAAGTCTTTGTCTGTAGCGAATTCGTAGCTCGTCATTGTTTGCGTCAGCCCGAGCTCTTACAGACTTTTCTGGAATCGGGAATATTACAAAAGGACTTTCAGCAAACCGATTATGTAGATCGGCTTAATGAACAGTTAAGCCAGGTTAATAATCCGGATGAATTACACCGCTATCTACGCCAGTTTCGGCTAAGGGAATGGATACGTATAGTCTGGCGCGATATTGCGGGTTTTGCCGAATTGGAACAGACCACTCGGGAGCTAAGTTGGTTAGCTGAAACCTGTGTGGATGGTGCTCTACAGAAGCTTTATCAGTGGGCCTGTGAAGAGTGGGGCACCCCTTGTAATGCCGATGGTGAACCTCAGCAGTTGGTTGTCATCGGCATGGGCAAGCTTGGGGCCTGGGAGCTGAATGTCTCTTCAGATATTGATCTTATTTTTACCTATCCGGAAGCGGGTGAAACTCACGGCGGTAAAAAAGAGTTATCAAATTCCGAATTCTTCATCCGACTGGGACAGAAACTGATTCAGTCTCTGGATAATGCCACCGTGGATGGGTTTGTGTTTAGGGTCGATATGCGACTTCGGCCCTTTGGGGATGGTGGTGCCCTGGCCATGAGCTTTGATGCCATGGAAAATTATTATCAGGTCCATGGTCGGGAGTGGGAACGCTACGCCATGATTAAGGCCAGGGTCATCGCCGGTGATCGGCAGGCCGGTGAAACATTAATGGCTATGCTCAAGCCCTTTATCTATCGGCGTTATATCGATTTTGGTGCCTATGAATCCCTGCGTGAGATGAAGGTGATGATCAACCGGGAGGTAAAACGTAAGGGGATCGATGGGAACGTCAAACTCGGTCCGGGTGGTATCCGGGAAGTGGAGTTTATCGGTCAGGTCTTCCAGCTGATTCGCGGGGGGCGAGAAAAGGAGCTGCAGGAACGAAACATTTTAAAGGTACTTGAGCTGTTAAAAGCGAAGGCGATTCTACCGGATTACGTGGTCGATGAACTGGCACACGCCTATCGTTTTCTTCGCCATGTTGAACATCGGATTCAGGAGTTTGCCGAACAACAAACTCATGAGCTGCCTGCCGATGAGACAGGGCAGCAGCGTCTGGCCTATGGAATGGGATTTTCCAGTTGGGATCTTTTTTATGAAGACCTGCAAGGTCATCGCTCCAGGGTTCAGAGTCATTTTGAACAGGTATTTGAAGCACCACAGACGGAACATGCGGAACACGATGAGCTTGATCTGACACGGCTTTGGTATGGCCGACTCGACAGTGAAACGGCAGAAAAGATCCTTGCCGATCTTGGCTACCAGGAACCAAAACAGATTCTGGCCAAACTGGCAGCACTGCATAATAGTCGCAAGTATAGGGAGATGAGTACCCAGGGCCAGGAGCGTCTGGACAAAGCCGTACCCCTGTTGATCGGCGCCATCGGAAAATCTACCCATCCGGATATTACCTTTGGTCGCGTTGCTGAATTGATTGAATCGGTAGCCAGAAGAACCGTCTATCTGGTGCTCCTGATTGAAAATCCCCTGGCCCTTTCTCAGTTGGTGCGGTTGTGTGCGGCCAGCCCCTGGATTGCACGATATCTTGCTCAGCATCCTATGTTGCTGGATGAGCTGATGGATACCCGTCGTCTGTATGCCCCACCGGATAAAGAACAATTGGCCAGAGAGATTCGTGAACGCCTGGAAGGTGTTGATCCAGGTGACGTGGAGCAGCAGATGGATACTCTACGGCATTTCCATCATTTGAACCTGTTGCGGGTCGCTGCCGCAGATATTGTCGGTTCCCTGCCGTTGATGAAAGTGAGTGATCACTTAAGCTGGATCGCCGAGGTCTGCCTGGAAGAGACCCTTGAGCTGGCCTGGCAGTATATGGTGGACAAACATGGCCAGCTAGCTGGAAGTAGTAAGGACAGCAAGGGATTTGCCATCATTGGTTATGGCAAGCTGGGTGGGCTGGAGCTGGGGTATGGCTCGGATCTGGATCTGGTATTTATTCATCACGCCGATAATCTGTCGCAAATGACCGATGGTAAGCAAGCAGTAGAGGCCTCTGTGTTTTTTGCAAGGCTGGGACAGCGCCTGATACACCTTTTGACAGCCGTAACTCGTGCTGGAATTCTGTATGAAGTGGATATGCGTCTACGCCCTGATGGTGCCTCGGGTATGCTGGTAAGCGGGCTGAAATCCTTTACCCAGTATCAACTGGAGAAGGCCTGGACCTGGGAGCATCAGGCCCTGGTCAGGGCCCGTTTTGTGGCTGGTGATCCTGCTGTTGGCGATCAATTTAATAGCGTTCGGGCCGATATCCTGGGAGAGGAACGGGATTGCCAGCAACTGCATAAAGATGTGCTGGAGATGCGGGATCGGATGCGTGGCCAGCTCGACAAAAGCAAACAGGGCTTGTTTGACCTCAAACAGGGGCGCGGAGGTATCGTTGACATTGAATTTATGGTGCAATACGGGGTTCTGGCCTTTGCTCATAAATACCCGGAACTCAGGACCTGGACAGACAATATCCGTTTGTTGATGGTCATGGCGGCAGGTAGGGTGATGTCACCGGAACAGGTTGATAAACTGACCGAGGCATACAAAACCTATCGTGGCAGAGTACACCGGCTGAAACTGGATGAACAATCCGGCCTGGTACCAGAAAATGAATATATGGACCTGCGTGAATCCATCATTCGAGTATGGGATGAATGGATGCTCAAACAGCAGGTTTGAAGTGTGAAACAAAAATGATTGAGAAAGAGGAATAACAAGATGTCGATGTCGGATCGGGATGGTGTGATCTGGTTTGATGGTCAGCTGGTACCCTGGCGAGATGCCCAGGTACATGTGCTGACCCATACCCTGCACTATGGCATGGGTGTATTTGAAGGTGTGCGGGCCTATAAAACAGATAATGGCCCAGCCATTTTCCGACTCGGTGCCCATACCGATCGACTGTTTCGTTCAGCCCATATTATGGGAATGGAGATTCCTTTTTCAAAAGATGAACTCAATGAAGCCCAACGTCTAGCTGTAAAGGAAAATAATCTTGAATCTGCCTATCTGCGTCCCATGTGTTTTTATGGTTCTGAGGGGATGGGGCTGCGGGCTGACAACCTGAAGGTGCATGCCATTGTTGCAGCCTGGGAATGGGGTGCCTATCTGGGGGCCGATGGCCTTGAAAAAGGCATTCGAATAAGAACTTCTTCATTTACCCGTCACCACGTGAATATCACCATGTGTAAGGCTAAGGCCAATGGCCATTACATTAACTCTATGTTGGCCCTGCAGGAGGCCTTGCGAGACGGTTATGACGAAGCCCTGTTACTGGACGTGGATGGTTTTGTCGCCGAGGGCAGTGGCGAAAACTTTTTCATGGTCGTGGATGGTGTGATTTACACCCCGGAATTGACTTCGGCCCTGGATGGAATCACCCGCAATACTGTCATGAAACTGGCCAGGGATCTGGGCATGGAAATTCGAGAAAAACGTATTACCCGTGATGAAGTGTATGTTGCCGATGAGGCCTTTTTCACAGGTTCCGCAGCCGAGGTGACCCCGATTCGGGAGCTGGATGGCCGAAAGATCGGTCAGGGAACAAGAGGGCCAGTCACTGAACAGCTACAAAGTCGCTACTTTGATTTGGTACATGGCCGCCTGACCGGCTATGATGATTGGCTTACCGTGGTTAAATAAGAATAATAACTTTATAAAATAAAGGGGAAATGTTGTGAAAAGTGCCGATTTTAAGGTCCGTAAACTCAGAGAACCGAATGCAGCCAAACGCTATGTGGTGGCAAAAAAGGATCTGCCCCTGCATTGTCCGATGGACGACATGAGCCTGTGGAATTCACATCCCAAGGTCTACCTGCCCATTGAAGACAAGGGTGAGGCAATTTGTCCCTATTGTGGCGCTCATTTCATGTTAAAGAACGACTAAAGCGGCTATATTTAAGCAAATACTGTTCTTTCTGGTTCGTCGGCAGTGTTTATGAATAACAGCGACGCGAATTCGATAATAAAATCATGAAGACCGAACTACCTGACTTTGATTCTGCCCAAATTTTAGTGCTGGGTGATCTCATGCTGGACCGTTACTGGCATGGTGACACCTCGCGAATCTCACCCGAAGCCCCTGTACCGGTGGTACTGGTGGGGAATGCTGAGGAACGTCCCGGTGGTGCCGGTAACGTCGCCCTCAATATCGCCTCACTTGGTGCCCATGCGACTCTACTCGGACTGACCGGTAATGATGAGGCCTGCCAGAGCCTGGAAACCATTATGGAAACCGCAGGGGTGACTTGTCAGTTCCAGCGACTTTCCAACAAACCCACGGTTACCAAGTTGCGGGTCATGAGCCGGCATCAACAATTGATCCGCCTGGATTTTGAAGATGGTTTCAGTGCGACCGATCAATCAGGCTTACTGGATCGATTTAAGGCACAGCTTTCTGGTGTCAGGGCGGTGATCCTGTCTGATTATGGCAAGGGTACCTTGACAGACATCCAGCAATTTATTCAGCCTGCCCGGGCTGCGGGTATCCCCATACTGGTTGACCCAAAGGGCAATGACTTTGAAATTTACCGTGGTGTGACCGTGATTACCCCTAACCTGGCCGAGTTTGAGGCTGTGGTGGGTAAGGTCCATTCTGATGAAGAGCTGGTCAGTAAGGGACAGGCCCTGATTAAGGAAAAAGAACTGGGTGCTTTACTAGTGACCCGTAGTGAAAAGGGCATGACCCTGTTACAGGCCGATAAACCCCCTTTTCATTTACCTACCCGGGCAAGAGAAGTTTTTGATGTGACCGGTGCTGGTGATACGGTGATTTCGGTTCTGGCGGCAGGACTGGCTGCTGGGCAGAGTATGGAAGATGCCATGGCACTGTCGAACCTGGCAGCAGGTGTCGTGGTTAGCAAGCTGGGTACGGCAACCACCACCGTGAGTGAGCTGAAAGCTGCCATCCGGGCAGAACAATATGTCGAGCGTGGTGTGGTTGATGATGAACAACTGGCGCAACTGGTGAAAGAGGCCCAGGCCCATGGTGAGAAAGTGGTCATGACCAATGGTTGTTTTGATATCCTGCATCCCGGCCATGTCACCTACCTGCAACAGGCCAAAAAATTAGGTGATCGTCTGGTGATTGCCGTGAATGATGATGCCTCAGTAAAACGCTTGAAGGGACCAAGTCGTCCAATTAACAGTGTCGAGCAACGTATGGCCTTGCTGGCGGCACTGGAGTGTGTGGACTGGGTTGTGTCTTTTACAGAAGACACTCCGGAGCGACTCATTTGTGAAGCCGGACCGGATGTTCTGGTTAAAGGTGGAGATTATCGGCCTGAAGATATTGCCGGTGGTCAGTGTGTTATGGACAGAGGCGGCGAAGTGAAGGTGCTGGATTATGTCGATGGACATTCCACGACAGATATTATTCAGAACATTCTGGCTAAATAAAATTATTTTAAGAAAGGTAAAGAGTTAAATGATTATTGTCACAGGTGGCGCAGGTTTTATCGGTAGTAATATCGTTAAGGCACTTAATGAACGGGGTGAGACGGATGTCCTGGTGGTGGATAACCTGAAAAACGGGACCAAGTTCAAGAATATCGCTGACTGTGAAATTGCTGATTACATGGACAAGGAAGAGTTTATCGAAAGGGTGAACAATGGTGAATCCTTTGCCAGCAAAGTAGAGGCCATTTTCCATGAAGGGGCCTGTTCCGCTACCACCGAGTGGGACGGTAAATTCATGATGAAAAATAACTATGACTATACCAAGTCATTACTGCATTATTGTTTAGACCGTAAAATTTCCTATTTGTATGCTTCATCCGCTTCTGTTTATGGTGGTGGTTCGGTGTTTAAGGAAAGCAGAGAGTTTGAAGAGCCACTGAACATGTATGCCTATTCAAAATTTCTATTTGACCAGTATGTCCGTCGTCACCGTTCTGAATTTAAAAGTCAGGTAGTCGGATTTCGTTACTTCAATGTCTATGGTCCACGTGAGCAACACAAGGGAAGCATGTCAAGCGTTGCTTTTCACGTAAACAACCAGATTCTTGAAAATGGCAAGGCCAAACTCTTTGAAGGTTGTGATGGTTATGGCAATGGTGAGCAACGACGTGATTTTGTTTATGTCGGCGATGCAGTCAATGTTAACCTGTGGTTTCTTGATAACCCAGATAAGTCAGGTATCTTTAACCTGGGGACAGGGCGTAGTCAGACTTTCAAGGAAGTTGCTGATGCGGTTGTTGCTTACCATAAGAAAGGCAATATTGAATATATTCCCTTTCCAGATCATCTCAAGGGTCGATACCAGAGTTTCACAGAGGCTGATATTACTGCCCTAAGAGAAGCTGGCTATGATGCCCCCTTTAAGTCAGTCGAAGAAGGTGTAACGGAGTATATGGCCTGGCTTAACAAATAATTAACGAATAAGAATTAGAAGAAGAGGAAAACTCCATACTTGCCAAGGAAAAAATACTTATTGTAGGTCCAGCCTGGGTTGGTGACATGGTCATGGCCCAGAGCCTGTTTATGACCCTGAAATCCGTTTATCCAGAATCTGAGATTGATGTTCTGGCTCCCACCTGGTCATTACCGCTTTTAGAAAGAATGCCTGAAGTTAATCAGGGGATTGAAGTCCCTGTTGGTCATGGGAAATTCGGTTTTATCAAGCGTTTAAAAATTGGCCTTGGATTAAGAAAAAACAACTATACCCGCGCCATTATACTTCCTCGTTCATTTAAATCTGCGCTAATTCCTTTTTTTTCCGGCGTCCCAGTTCGAACTGGGTATCGTGGTGAAATGCGTTATGGGCTAATTAATGATATTCGAAAACTCGATAAAACAATTTTAAAACAGACGGTACAACGGTATGTTGCCCTTGGTTTGCAAGGAGAAGCAAAAAAAGACATGCAAGTACCGTATCCAAGATTAATTATTGATAGTGAAAACCAACAAAAGCTAATTGAAAAGTTTAAAATATCATCAACACATCCAGTTGTATGTTTTTCACCCGGCGCAGAATATGGCCCAGCTAAACAATGGCCAATTGAGAAATTTGCTAAACTTTCAGAATTATTAACAAAAAACAATTATCAGGTGTGTGTTATTGGATCGCAAAAAGAACATCCACTTGGCGAGGAAATAAAAAAAATACAACCTGATAAAATATTTAACTTGTGTGGAGAGACTAGTTTGGTTGAAGCAATTGATATTATTGCATATTCAAAAAATGTGGTAACAAATGATTCTGGATTGATGCATGTTGCCTGTGCGACTGGAAGGAAGATTGTGGCCATTTACGGCTCATCAACCCCATCATATACACCTCCTTTATCAAAAAGGGCTAGTATAATTTATCATTCATTAAATTGTAGTCCATGTTTTAAACGAGTTTGTCCTTTCGGACATACTGACTGTTTAGAAAATATCTCTGTTGAAGAAGTGGTTAAAAGCCTGTGATGCAATTATCATCTCTAAATCGTGATGTGTTAATGTCAAAATTAACAAGTGAAAATTTTATTTATTTGATTCTTTTTCTTTTTCCGATCTTTGGTGTCACAATGAGACACTGGATTAGCAGTAATTTTGTGCTATTAGGCTTATCTTCCCTGTACTTATATAAATATCATATTAAAAATGGCCGAAAATTGTCGAAAGAAGAACGGGTGTTATTATGGGGCTTTGCTGCGTATTTTGGCGTATTTGTAATTACTGCTCTAGTTAATGGATGGGAGTATCAACAAACCAAACACCTAGGTATAGAAATTCGTTATCTTTTTTTTATTCCTATATATCTTGTTGTCAGGAATTTGCCTCAATCAAAGCGATATTTATTTATGGGATCGATGCTGGCAGTTTTTGTTGCAGGTGTTGATGTATTGATGTATTTGTCTATAGATGGTGGCGGTGTTTATCATGCTGATGGTTACCGGTATATGGGCGCATATAGTCCACTATTAGTTGGCCCGGTTATATTATTATTTGCCGTAATTTGTATTTCTGATTTGGAGTCAAATCAAAGGACGCGAGGTTCTATTTTTCTGATAATTGCTATGTTATGTATTACATTGTTAATTACTGAGGAATCGTCGGCAAGAATTGCTATTTTAGCGTCATTGATACTTTTTTCTTTCCTGATATATTTTGTGTTCGATGGTCTATTAAGGGTAGTTGTCTTTGTTGTTTTGTCATTATTAATTTCGTTTTCTGTTGTTTTTGTTGAGCCGATATCAAAAAGGGTAGATATTGTAAAGGATGAAATTTCTCAATACTCCAAAATGGAAAATTCTGGGGCAGTTAATGAACCACTAGGAAGTGTACAATTAAGACTTGAGATGTGGAGAGCGACCAAATACTTTTTTAATGATTCTGCAATCTTTGGTGTTGGATTGGGAAATTACTCTGAAGCTGTAAAGAAATATATTGATAAAAAATTAGTTCACCCTGGGATAGGCATGCACAGTCATCCTCACAATGTTTATAGTGAAATGTTGATTTCTCGAGGGATATTTGGAGTGATTGTTTTTTTGTGGATTACAATTCTTCCATTAAGTTACTTTATTTCATCATATGCACAGGGGAATAGGCATGCTTTTACAGGAATTTTATTTATTTTAAGTTTCTTGATTTTCTCTCTCACAGAAGCATCTACTTTTACAAAAGGAAATTTCTCATCATTATATATTGTGTTTTTGGCTGTTTTATTTTCAGATATATTAACTACAAATATAGATAAACAGGAATAATTATGGCAACTATTACAGGGGTCATTATTGTTAAGAATGAAGAAATAACATTGGCCGCATGTCTTGATACTTTATCGTGGGTTGATGAAGTTGTAGTTGTAGATGCTGGTAGTACAGACAATACTGTAAATATTGCAAAAAAATATACGTCTAATGTATATCAGGAGTCAGATTGGCAAGGCTACGGTATACAAAGGCAACGAGCTCAGAATTATGTGTCGAGTGACTGGATACTAATGATTGATGCAGATGAGCATATTACAAAAGAACTCAGGCAATCAATTCAAGATGTAGTGCAAAATAATGATAATTCTAAAGTCTATGCTCTTCCCCGACTATCCTGGGTTTTTGGTCGATTTATCAAGCACGGCGGTTGGTATCCTGATTATGTAGTCAGACTTTATCCTAAAGATAAAGCCAATTACGGTAATGAAAAAGTTCATGAAAAACTTCACTTCGGTGAAGAAATGACGGTCATAAAATTAAAAGGCGATCTGTTACATTACACCTATCGGAATCTTGAACACTATCTGGTTAAATCAGCAGGGTATGCTGCTGCCTGGGCTGAACAACGACTGGAAAAAGGTAAGAGAAGTTCATTATTTCAGGGCTTCTGGCATGGCCTTGCCTGTTTTTTACGAATGTATATTTTTCGTCTGGGTTTTCTCGATGGTAAGCAGGGGCTGTTACTTGCGATATTATCTGCCCATTCAACCTTTGTGAAGTATGCAGATTTATGGGTCAAACTAAATGACCGGCATCAGTGACTTAGAAACTTTCTACTAATCTCCTCTGCAATTTTTTCAATATCAATTTTACTCATATCCTCTTCGTCAGCATCAAGGGGAGGTGAGAACGCTTGACGGTTATCCTCATGATTGAGTGTCTGCCAACGTAAGGCGGTGGCAGATTGTCTACGTGGATAGAATGCCACTGTCGGGCGATCCAGGGCACCGGCAACATGTACTGGTCCAGTCGAGCCACCGATAAATAGATCTGCAAATTGAATGTGTTGGGCAAACTGTTTAAGGCCTTGGCGTGATTCATAAACAATATGTGGAATATTAATTAACTGTTTAGCAATCTGGTGGGCATTCTCATATTCCCCAGGTCCAGCGCTAAGAACAATGGTATACGGTTTTTGACAGGTTAACTTGCTTGCCAGACTTGCATATTGATTGGCCGATAAATTTCTTGCTGAGCCACCACTGCCCGCATGTATGAAAATAAGGAAAGAATCTTCGGATATTCCATAAGTATTGCAGAATTTATTTCGAGTTTTTTCTACCAGAAGTAAGTCAAACTGCAAATAAGGTGGATCCATTGAGTTTTGAATTGGAATATCATTGTCTTTGCATAAATACTTAATTAAGTCACTGTTATAAGCATATTCAGGTTTTTCTGAACGTGAGCGCCTTTGGACCAGGCGATGATTATAAAAAATTTGAGCTAGTTTAGTGGCGGGGGCCAAACGATAGGGAATGCGAGCTAACAAAGCACTAACCCCGACCCTTGTGGTCGAGTAAAGGCTAATAATGGCATCAAATTGAAACTTTCTGAAGTCTTGAGAAAGTTTGAAATTGCTAAAAAAGCCAGAGTTTTGCCATTCATCGATGATAATTTCATCAATCCATTCACAGGCTTCAGCCATATCCTTTGTATAAGAAGGTACCAGGGCCACTATTGTGGAATCAGGAAGGCTGTTTTTCAGGAGTCTGAAGGCCGGAAAACTGAGCATAAAATCCCCCAGCTTGTCATTTCGAACAACGAGAATTTTCTGTAATTTTTTACTGGTCATTTACTGGATTCAATATAAAATACTACTGAGTATAAAACATTATTGTACCGTATATTATATTTACTTCAGCCAACAAAAATCGATTAAGTTGAATTAATGAGAATTATTGAACTATGTACATCATCAGGCTGGGGTGGCCTGGAACTTTATGCTCTGGATGTTAGCAAAAAATTTCAGCAAGAGGGGCATGATGTTCTATTTGTTTCCAAGATTGGCAGCATGATCAGCCAACGTGCCGAGGATAGCGATTTAACAGTCCAATATCTTACGCCAAAATTCAAAGTATTTCCGTGCTTGTCAGCCATAAAACTGGCCGGATTGATCGATAAATACTATTGTGAAATTTTACATGTCCACTGGAATAATGATCTGATTCTTGCTGTTCTGGCGAGAAATTTCTCAAAATCTAAACCAAAACTGGTATTTATACGCCATATGGCTCTGACCAGGCACAAACGGGATGTCTATCATAGATTTATTTACAAGAATATTGATGCCTACTTGGTCATCACCAGACAACTAAAATTGGAGGCGGAAAGATTCTTGCCTGTAGATCTCAATAAAATTCACCTTCTGTATCATGGCGTGAAAGATTTTCAGCCATCAGATGAAGAACAATGTCATGACTTTCTGAAAAAACATGGAATTTCCGGTAATGCTGTTAAAATCCTCCTGCCAGGTCGAATTGAGCACGGGAAAGGTCAACATATTTTAATGGAAGCTGTACATATGCTTGCACAACAGAACCTGCAGGTTGAAGTCGCTCTTCTGGGACATATTATGGATCAGGCATACTATGATGGAGTATGCACTAAACTGGAAGAATGGGGTCTGACACCGCATGTCCATTATCTTGGATTTGTAGAGAATCCGGTATCCATCTACAACTGTTTTGATATTATCGTTCTAACAACTTATGCGGAAACCTTTGGTCTTGTCCTGGTAGAAGGAATGAAATGCGGTGTTGCGGTCATAGGCACAAATGCAGGTGGCGTTCCTGAGATTATCGAACATGGTAAAACAGGCTTATTATTTGAACCTGGTAACGCAGATGAACTGGCTGCCTGTATCAGAAAACTGGTAGAAGACACGGGGTTACAATCAAAACTGGCAAGAGCAGGGCAACAGTTTGCAAATACTCAATTCTCTGAACGTAATCACTTCGAAAAATTAACAAATATTCTGACAGAAATTTAATATTGGATTAATAAAAATGAGACTCTGGTTTGGTAATGGTGCGTGGGCTTCACAAAAAGCACATCAAAAAGTACATGATTTAACCCCTGAAAAAATAAAGAATGTGGCTGTCATTCGTCACGCAGCTCTGGGTGATATGGTATTAACTCGGCCTTTTTTAAGAGAACTGCGTAAATGTTTTCCAAATTCTCATATTACCTTGAGTGTAGTGACAAACTATATGCGAGGCATACCAGAAGACCTTGTAGATACAGTACATGTTGCATATGGTAAAGATAAAAAGAAAGTTTCCAAGCGAGAACAAATTCGTAAGGCAAAGGAGCTTGGTAAGCAGGACATCATCTTCGATCTAGCCGCAACACATAGATCATTTTATCTCTGTCTGCTAAACCGTTCGACTTTACGTGTCGGTTTCCCCTATCACAGGATGCAAAGAAAACTGTTTTATGATGTTGCTGTATTCCGCTCGGACTTTATATTTGAAACAGATTGTATGTTTAATATGTTAAATATCTTTGGGTTTGTTACTTCTTATCCACCGCCGTTTGACTTACCAGGAGATGTTAGAAAAGAGCAGAAACCATATGTAGTATATTTTACAAGTGCATCAACTCCATTGAGATGTTGGCCAATGGAAAATTTTTCAGAGCTAGTTGATAATGCGTCCGAAAAATTTCCAGAATTTAATCATTATGTGCTAAAGGGGATAGGGGATTGGGAATCAATCAATGATATTTTAAAAAATAATGAACATAATAAAAATGTAAGTGGTTTGAATATTGATTCTCTTGATGAAACAATTGCATTAATTAAAGGTGCCAGTCTTGTTATCTCCAATGATACTGGTATACGGCACCTTGCTATCGCTGCTGGGGTACCAAGTGTTGGAATATTTTTTACTGCACCGAAAAATACAAGTATGCCATTTCGCTACTGGCCACGGTTTGGACCTCATTCAATTGTTGTTAACTATGATGGTTCTATTCCGGAGTCACACAGTGTATTCGAAGCAGTCAAAAAGTCTCTTCAACCAAGGTAGATAGTGTAGATGAAGATTCTGGCAATACGGGTTGGCAGAACAGGTGACATCGTAATGATTACAGCAGCCTTAAAGTTGATTCTCGATAAATGGGCAGATGCAGAGCTACATGTGCTGACTAGCCCAGACGGTAAACGGGTACTTAAAAACTTTGATGACAGACTGACTAAAGTCATTATCTATAATCGCAAGGGTGTAAAAGGATTAATTGAAAAAGCAAGGGTCAAAAAAGAAACTAATAAAATTGCCTATGATGAAATATTTTGCTTTGAATTGAATCCAGGATTTTTAAAAATTTTGTCAGAACAAAGGACAAAAATCAGTCAGATAACCCAGGCTAAAACAGTTACAAATTATGCTCAAAGATGTTTGCGAGTTGTTAGTGATAAAAGTGAATCACAGGATAGATGGCTTTATTTGCCGGTAAAGGAAGAAGGCAAAAGTCTCGCACGTCAACAGCTATTAGAACAGGAAATAAGTGAAAGTAATTATGTGGTTGGTTTTCATCCCAGTTTCAGTGCACTACGTAAACTGTCATTTCGTAATAGAAGTACACGTAATCAGAAAGGCTGGCCAGCTGAGCATTTTGCCAACCTTGCAATAATGATATCGGATTATGCGGCACAAAATAATAAGAAAATATCCATCATTATGGACCTGGTGCCTGAAGATCGGGGATTGGGTGAGAAAATTGTCAGGCTAAGTAATAAAAAGGTCAAATTATTTATACCTCCACTCAATTTTGAACGCTATAAAGCCATTTTGCAAAGAATGGATCTACTTGTTTCACCCGATACGGGACCAATGCATATTGCTGCTGCTGTAGGTACGAATTTGGTTGCTTTGTTCGCTGGTCATGATCCCAGAGATTGTGGGCCGTATGTTCCTGATAGTCAGTTCAGGATTCTCCGGGCTGAAGATACAGAACACTCAGAAATGGGCTTGGGGGCTATAACACCTGAATCGGTATTCCAGGCTTGTAAAACGTTTCTTCCCTGATTATTTGGCGGACATGATTTTGTCGAGCATACTTGTCACATCATCAACCTTAATTCTGTCCATAGTTCCATCATCCCTAACTCTCGCTCCCCAGGACATTTCATCAACTGATTTTCCGTATTTATCTCTTAGCGCAGCCTGGTAATGGTTGATAGTATATTCGGCACTGAGGTATGGGCGTGCTCGGTCAGGATTCGTTGTTGCATACAGACCAATGACTGGGGTATTCACTGCCGTAGCCATGTGGGCAGGACCGGCATCCGGTGAAACAACAGCAGTGGCGCGGTTAAGGACAGCCAGCAACTGCTTTAGGTTGGTTTTCCCAATCAGGTTAGTAACTTTCGATTTAGCAATCTTACTAATATTATCGCCAAATTGTTTTTCAATTTCACTGGGGCCACCTGTTAACACTACCTGCATGTCATATTTGTCTACAGCATATTCAGCCACGGCAGCATAACCCGCAATACTCCAGTTACGATAAGCCATACTCGAACATGGACTGATCACAAGAACCTTTTTGCCATGTAATAGATGCTGGTCGGCAAAAGACTCTGCCTCTGCTGGGATAGGTATATCCCATTTATAGATATGTTCAGATATGCCCAGAGCCTCAGTAAATCCGAAGAAGCTATCGATGACGTGTTGCCTGGGTTGGTGAGTGATTTTTTTATTGGAAAAGATCCACTGCATATCCTTGGCCCGCTTCTTATCAAAGCCTATTTTGACTGGAGCCGATACGAGCAAATTTAACATACTGGAGCGTAAGGACATCTGCATATGAAGCAGGACATCAAAACGTTTACCCTTGAGCTGACGCCAAACATTCCAGTAGGCCTTAAGGCCTAGTGACTTATCAAAAATTACAAAGTTAACGCCAGGTATATCAGAAACCAGGCCATATTCTGTTTTTCCAATAATCCAGGTGATTCGAGTATCTGGCAAATGTGCCTGTAGAGTGCGAACTACGGGCAGGGTATGGCAAATATCCCCGACTGCAGAGAGTCTAAGTAGACAAAGGTGGTCGAGGCTTCCAGAGACTATATTAAGATTGTTTGTCATAATTCAAATGCAGTTATAAGCATAGCCTAATGTAGCTGAAACAGTGATATTTTTCTAAATATTCTACTATAATTCCCGGCAATTCAGGAGCCACTAGATTTACTGGCAATTAGCTGGTTTTCCCGGCGAAGTTTGGTTATATTTTAAAACAAGTAAAGAGGTTTTATATTTAATGCCGGAAAAGTATGACAAGAAGTACGACGCATGCCCAGTTTGCCATTCTGCTTCGATTTACCACTACCATTCTGACTTTCGCAGCAATGATATTTACAAGTGTAATAGTTGCGGTTTGCAATTTATGAACCCGGTTTATTCGGATGCATACCTCGAAAAATATTATGCGGGGTATATTTCGCCGGAATATACCCAGAAAACCCTTGATGAGCAGTATGAAGTCGCAAAACAGAATTTCTCTGTTATAAACAGGTTCAAGTCTAAAAAGGGAAAAATGCTGGATTTTGGTATGGGCAATGGCACATATGCGCAGTGTGCCAGAGAGTTGGGATGGCAGGTCAGTGGTTATGATGTGGATTGCGCCACGACTGAAAGTCTGGCTAAGAAACTGGACATGGATATCAGGTGTGGTAATTTTGATGATATCGACTGGGGAGACACTCGGTTTGATTTAATTTATGCTCATCATGTCATAGAGCATTTAAAAGACCCAATGCAACGGCTAAACAGTTTTCAGAATATTCTTAATGATGACGGGGTATTATATATCGGAGTTCCAAATATTTCTGCCTGGGGATCAAGGTTTAAATATTTTTTGGAAAAGTGCGGAATTAAGAAAAGTAAAATTGGTAAATATTATGATTCAGAGCACCATATTCTATATTTTAATCCACGTTCACTTACAAAGTTATTGGAGTTAAGTGGCTATAAAGTTCTGTATACCTGCAATGCATCCAAACCAAAACCATATCAGAATCCTGTGCTTAAATTTTTAAGACAGAATATTAAAGAAAAAATGTCTGCAGGTGTGGCTTTTTTAATTATTGCGGAAAAAATATAAACGGGGACTCGAGTTGATCACAGAGAAAACATATAGCTCAGGAAATTGTTCTGTTTTATATAATGCAGCAATTCAAAATAAAATAAAGCTTGAACAATTTACCCCCGATTACTGGTTGTCTATGCATAAGGTCACCCAGACAGAAAGGGGACGTGGTGCGAGCTGGTTTGTCGATGCAGATGGACAGGAGTGGGTTCTCAGACATTACCGTAGGGGTGGAATGGTCGCCAGGTATATAGAAGAACATTATATCTGGACTGGTCTTGAAAATACTCGGGCTTGGAAAGAGTGGAAGTTGATCGCATCACTTCATGATGAGGGCTTGCCTGTTCCAATGCCAATTGCGACAAGAGTCTGTAAAAAAAGGCTCTTATATAAGGCAGATATCATTACTCAGCGTATTCCTGATGCGATGAGTCTTGCCCAGCGCTTATCAGGGGGGTCCTATGATGACCGGTGTTGGAAAGCCATGGGGGAGACGATCGCCCGGTTTCATAAATCAAGGGTTTTTCACGCAGATTTAAATGCACATAATATTATGTTGAACGGTAATGGTGATGTATTCTTGATCGATTTTGACAGGGGAGAAAGACGTGTACCAGGGAGCTGGCAAAGAGCTAATTTAGAACGACTTCATCACTCACTGAGTAAACTGAAAAGGCATTATAAAGAATTCTATTTTGCCGAAAATAACTGGCAAGAACTTCTAGTAAGCTATCAGGCGACTATGAGTCGTTAAAACTGGGGCATATCTCTTTCAGTTCACCTATGTAACACTCGACAATATCACCATATTGAGCCAGCAGTTGAGCACCATTTTTACCTATTTCAAGGCTTTGCTCTTTATTATTGAATAGCCTATCTATTTGTGTTGAGAGTTCTGACTCATCCCGGCATTGAATGCCTGCATTATGTTCAACAAATAATCGGGCTTCGTCAGAAAAATTTTCCATATTCGGTCCAAATAGCACAGCCTTACTCTGTTGGGCTACTTCCAGAATATTTTGTCCCCCGAGAGGTACAAAAGAACCACCCATAATGACAAACTCTGAACCGGCAATGAACTGGTTAAGTTCACCAAAGGTATCGGCTATATAAACCTGAGTTGTATCGTTAACTGTTTCATTGCGGCTTCGTATTGCAGTATGATCAACCAGAGGAGAGAGTTGTTGTAAAATCGATTCCAATCGATGTGGGTGCCTGGGTACGATGACAAGTAAAGTGTTGCTTGCCAATGATTTCTGCCAGGCCTGTACAATGCGCCATTCTTCATCATCACGGGTGGAGGCTGCCAGGATATAAGGCCTTTTCAGATCATCAGGCTTTTGAGCTGAGTTATCGGGCATTGCAAACTTCATGTTCCCAACTATCTTTACCAGATCCGGGTTTGCTCCCATCTGAATAAAACGTTCAGCATCTATTTTACTTCTTGCCAGAACGGTTCTGACAATCTGTGATGTAAATAGATAAAGCCGTCTTACCCAATAGAAACGATTATTAATCGTCCTTTCTGAAAGGCGCCCATTAATAATCACGAGAGGAAGATTATTTCTATAGAAGTTCCAGTATAGGTTAGGCCATATTTCCGTTTCCATTATCAACAGACATGAAGGCTGCAAATGTTTCATCAAACGTAAGCTAGCCCAGTTCCAGTCAATGGGTAAAAAATGCTGTATACATCCTTCGGGTAATTTGTTGCGGGCATTTCTGCCACCCGTAGGTGTGGCGGTGGTGAGAGTAATGGGTAGCCCAGGTTTGTCCAGATGAATTTTTTCAATGAGTGGCATGACGGCATTAACTTCGCCTACCGAGGCGGCATGCAACCAGAGCCCTCCTTTTTGTTGCTTGGGTAAAGCAAAGCCAAGTCGTTGAGTGAAGTATTGGCTATCCCGGTTTTTGATGGCCATCCAGACGGTAGCAAGTACGGCAGGAATAGTTAACAAAGGCATTAGCATTTTATATTTTCGTAATGCTGAATCCATTCGGGGCGCATATAACAAAGGGTCTCCGTAAGGGCGGGTCTTGAAACGACGGTGTCCCCATAGATACTGACTGGGTGTGCGTTCAAGTTGTGCCTCTATGACCTGGTTGGCTCGAGTCGCATCCGCAACTTCATCCTGACTGGGAAAATTTTCCAGAGCCTCACCAATTCGAACCAGATACCCCTCACAACCAGGTAGACGTTCCGAATACATAGGCAGGACATGGGCACCACTGACCTTAGCCAGTCGTGCTGTGGTGGTGAGGGTTGAGGTTTGTACCCCCATGAATGGGGCAAACACAGAACTATTGCGACCAAAGTCTTGATCCGGGGCATACCAGATTATATTGCCCTGTTTGAGTTGTTTAATGATCTCTCTTAAATCCGCACTGGGGATTGCACCGCCATGGACCCGGATGCGGGAGCGGGTCATCATATCGTTATAGAGTTTATTGTGGGCACGCTTATAGGTAGGTTGTTCATCCATGTGATAAGCCAGTAAGCGGGCTCCCATTTCAAGTGAACTGTAGTGGGCACCCAGCAGCAGGATGCCTTTACCGTCCTGTTGGGCCTTTTTGATATTTTCCAGTCCTTCTATTTTGTGCAATGCCATAAGGCGTCGATCACTGCCCCACCAGGCAAGGGGAGATTCGAGCATCCCTATTGAGGCGTCATAAAAATTTTGTTTGATCAGTTTTCGTTGCTGCTGTTCATCAAGGTCAGGAAAACATAAACGAATATTGGTGCGGGTGATGCGGCGTCGTCCTGGCATCAGGTGAAAGGACATCCAGCCAATATAAACACCCAGGCCAACGATCATGCTATAGGGAAGAAAGGCAGCAAGCCGCATCAATCCCAGCCCTGTCCAGGTCAGGAGGTATTTGGGGTGCAGATAAGCGGTGAATTTAAAAGGGGGGAGCTGACTGCTTTTCATAGGCTAATGATAGAAGAATCTCTGCTTGTATGTAAGCAGAGAAAAAATGGCCTACCTCAGGAGTTGACTGACGGCCTTAAATTGTGGATGACTGGCATCTCGCAACCATTCAAACATCACCGATTCGGTATTACTGATAATAACGCCGGCCTGTGCCATGCGCTGCAGGGCATTTTTATGATTGCGTTTATCACGGGAGCAGGTCGCATCACTTACCACAAACACATCATAGTCCATGGCCTTGAGTTGCATGGCGGTCTGCAGTACACAAACATGACTTTCCATACCCGTGATCACAATCTGACGGCGATTTGTCTTTGTCAGGTTGTCATTAAAACCCTCAGCACCACAACAGGAGAAACTGGTTTTCTCCAGTCGAGTGTCCTTTTCAATATGCTGGCTGATCTCCTCCAGGGTATTGCCCAGTCCCCGAGGGTATTGTTCGGTTCTTACCACGGGAACCTCCAGCAGGCTCGCGGCCTGTAATAACCAGCCGGTATGCAAAGTGACAGCCTGCAGGACTTTGTCCGGCATGGCACTGGCCAGGCGTTGCTGGATATCAATCACCAGCAACTGGCTTTGTTCCGCTTCGCACAGGAGAGGCAGGTGACTCACAGGATCAGGCATCTCCCAGCCAGGCATTAATGGCCTTTAGATCCTGTGGCGACAGGGTGCCTGCAGCCTGTTTCAAACGCAGGGTCTCCATGATGTAGTCATAGCGGGCCAGTGCATAGTTCAGTTTGGCGCGGAACAGGTCACGTTGTGAATTCAGTACATCCACCGTTGTACGTGTGCCGACCTTAAAACCAGCGGTGGTGGCCTTCAGGGCTGTCTCGCTCGAAGCCAGGGCCTGTTTCAGGGCCTTGACCTGACTGATCTTGGCAATCACTGATAAAAAAGAGTTACGAGTCTGGCGTTCTGTGGCACGTCGGGCCTGCTCCAGTTGTTCCTTGCTTTGCATATGACGATAAGAGGCCTCGCGAGATTTTGACATGAGGGAGCCACCGCTAAAAATATTCATACTCAACTGCAGTTTGACGGTGGTTTCGTCTCTTTCACCAGGAAACATGCCACCAGTACTGTCACTGACATTTTTACTCGCCACCACTTCCAGGTTGGGATAATGACCGGCACGGGCCTTACTGATTCCAGCGGAAGAGGCCTCCATGCTTTCTCTGGCGGCAATCAGCTTAAAGTTCCTGTCCAGGGCCATTTTGACCCACTCCTGTACATCAGCCGGATCCGGTTTCACCAGGGGGGTGGACTCTTTCAGGCTGAACAGGGTGCTGTGATCACTCCTTGTCATTTCACGCAACACCTCACGGCTGATCGAAAGTTTGTTTTCTGCCGCGATATCCTGGGCAACAGACTGGTCGTAACGTGCCTGCGCCTCATGCACATCAGTAATGGCCGTCAGGCCGACGTTAAAGCGTTGCTGGGTCTGTTTTAACTGGTGGGCAATAGACTTCTTTTCCGCACGAGTGAAGGCCAGATTGTCCTGTGCGGCCAGCACATTGAAATATTTTTCAGCTGCACGAAGTATGAGTTCCTGTTGTGCATACTGATAATTGGCCAGGGCACGGGCCGATATGGCATGGGCCTGACTGATCTGGGCAAACTTGCCGTGGTTGTAGATGGATTGTGTCAGGCTCAGGCTGTAACCATCACTGTCATAGTCATAAGTGGTGGTTGCACCACTGCTAGTGGATTCACCTGTGGTGGTGGATTCATAAATAGCACCATTGATCTGCGGCATCATGTCACCCCAGGCCTGATAGGGCGCCTCGGTTTCAGCCTCATATTGTGCCTGGGCAGCACGAAACTGGGGGTCATATTGTGCAGCAAGAGAATAAATATTATTTAAATCTTCAGCCAGTAACTGGCCAGAGCTGATTAACAGGGCAGCCCCTGTTGCGTTTGTTAGCAGTTTCTTTAAATACATGATGATTAATACCTTTTCATCGCGGGATCGACCTGCTGAGCCCAGCGTTCTACACCGCCATCCAGGTTAATCACCCTGCTAAAGCCTTGTTGCTCCAGATAATAGGCGACCTGACGGCTACGAATACCGTGGTGACAGATTACGACGGTTTCCTGTTCCGGGTCTAGTTCGTCGATCACGTTAAGAATTTCCCCCATGGGGATCAGTTTTGAATGCTCGATATGACAATACTGAAACTCCCAGGGTTCCCGCACATCGAGCAAAAGCGGCTTTTCAGTCGCTGTGTCGAGGTGTTGTCTAAGGTCCTGTGGACTGAAATGGCGCATCGGGGGGATATGGGGCCATTTCAGGGAGTTTTAAAGCTCGAATCGGTCAGGCTGAGTGGCGTTGGTCAAAGGGGCAATATCTGTCTCAAAGACCGATTCCGTGGTCCATTCATGCTCACCCACCCGGGTAATCAGCAGGCCTTCCATTGAGGGGGCATCGCCGACAATGGCAAACAGGCGACCACCTATATTCAGGGAGTCTCTAAAGGTATCGGGCAAAACAGGCAGGGAACCGGTCAGCACAATAACGTCATAAGGGGCGTCCAGGGTCCAGCCTTTGGCGGCATCGCCTTCCTCCAGGCTGACATTGTTAAAGCCATGGTCAGCCAGCTTAACCTGGGCAGTTTTGATAAATTCAGGAATGATTTCGATACTGAACACCTTCCTGGCCAGTTTGGCGAGCAGGGCCGTCAAATAGCCACTGCCAGTACCGATCTCCAGTACGGTATCAGTGGGTTTTACATCCACACACTGCAGAATACGGGCCTCAAGCTTGGGGCTCATCATGAACTGGTCATGGCCAATGGGCAGGCTGGTGTCCACCAGGGCCAGGTTACGATACTGGGGTGGCACAAAGTCTTCACGGGGGACTTCGCTCAACAGGTCAAGCACACGCTGATTCAGCACCTCCCAGGGGCGGATCTGCTGCTCAATCATGTTGAAACGGGCCTGTTCGAAATTCATCTCGGTCATTTTATTATTCTCCTCCCCCTGCAACGTTGCGGGCTGGGCAAAAGATTAAGCGGTTTGAGGGACAGAGGCAAGCGGCCAGCATTACAAGTTCCTGATACACCAATAAATCCACTTCATTTAAGAAAACCCTGATATTTGCTGGCTTGCATTTATATAGCCTATCCATTAACTTGGCCTTTCGACCGCCGGGGGTGCAGATAGATCCAGATTTTTCCAACTCCCCCTCTCCCTCTGGGAGAGGGCTGGGGTGAGGGTCTAAAAGCTGAGACAAACCCTGTGAGTGATCCGAACCTGATCCGGCTAGTACCGGCGTAGGTAAGGCGGCACCCCAGCACCTAAGTGCGCGGTCGTCAGAACAACCAACGAGGCAAACGACCATGAGCGCAATCCCACAAGATTTCCTGAACAAGACGGCCCAGCTTTCCGAAGATGTGACCCGTCCATTCACCGCATCGAAAAAGATCTACGTCGAGGGCAGCCGCCCCGATATCCGCGTCCCCATGCGCGAAGTGACCCAGGAGTCCACCCACACCGATAAGGGTGAGGAGCTCAACCCACCTATATATATCTACGACACCTCCGGCCCCTATACCGACCCAGAGGTCAGCATCGACCTGCTCAAGGGCCTGGACAGTCTGCGGGAAAACTGGATTCTGGAGCGCGACGACACCGAACAACTCGCCGGCCCCAGCAGTGAATTCGGTACCGCCCGGCAGAGTGACCCCTCACTTGCTCATCTGCGCTTCGAACACATCAAGGCGCCACGCAAGGCTAAAGCGGGCCAGAATGTCAGCCAGATGCACTATGCCCGTAAAGGCATCATCACCCCGGAAATGGAATACGTCGCCATCCGCGAAAACCTGAAACTACAGGAAATGCGCAACGATCCTCGCTATGAAAAGCTGCTGCGCCAGCACAAAGGTGAGTCCTTCGGTGCCAATATCCCGGATATCATCACCCCCGAATTCGTCCGCGATGAAGTGGCCGCTGGCCGCGCCATCATCCCGGCCAACATCAACCACCCGGAACTGGAGCCCATGATCATCGGCCGCAACTTCCGCGTGAAGATCAACACCAATATCGGCAACAGCGCCGTGACCTCATCGATAGAAGAGGAAGTGGAAAAAATGGTCTGGTCGGCCCGCTGGGGAGGCGACACCTTAATGGATTTATCGACAGGCAAGAACATCCACGAAACCCGCGAATGGATCCTGCGCAACTCGCCCATGCCTATCGGCACCGTGCCCATTTACCAGGCGCTGGAAAAGGTCGACGGCAAGGCCGAGGACCTGACCTGGGAAATGTTCCGCGACACCCTCATCGAACAGGCCGAGCAGGGGGTGGATTACTTCACCATACACGCCGGTGTGCTGCTGCGCTATGTACCGCTTACCGCCAACCGCGTCACCGGCATCGTCAGCCGCGGCGGCTCCATTATGGCCAAGTGGTGCCTGGCGCATCACGAGGAAAACTTCCTCTACACCCACTTCGACGAGATCTGCGAGATCATGAAGGCCTATGACGTCAGCTTCTCCCTCGGTGACGGCCTGCGCCCCGGCTGCCTGGCCGATGCCAACGACGCCGCCCAATTCGGCGAACTGGAAACCCTCGGCGAACTAACCAAAAAAGCCTGGGAACACGACGTGCAGGTCATGATCGAAGGCCCCGGCCACGTACCCCTGCACATGATCAAAGAGAACGTCGAAAAGGAACTGGAAGACTGTTTCGAAGCGCCGTTCTATACCTTAGGCCCACTGATCACCGATATCGCCCCGGCCTATGACCACATCACCAGCGCCATCGGTGCGGCCAACATCGGCTGGTACGGTACAGCGATGCTCTGTTATGTCACACCAAAAGAGCATTTAGGTTTGCCTAATAAGCAGGACGTACGCGACGGCATCATCGCCTACAAGATCTCGGCCCATGGCTCGGATCTCGCCAAAGGCTTCCCCGGTGCGCAGGTTAGAGATAACGCCTTATCCAAAGCCCGTTTCGAATTCCGCTGGGAAGACCAGTTCAACCTCAGCCTCGATCCGGAACGTGCCCGCAGCATGCATGACGAAACCATGCCCAAGGCAGCGCATAAGGTGGCGCATTTTTGTTCGATGTGTGGGCCTAACTTCTGTTCTATGAAGATTACGCAGGATGTGCGTGACTACGCTGCTAGTCAGGGGTTAACTGAGGAAGAGGCCTTGAAGCAGGGGATGCAGTCCAAGGCGGTTGAATTCGTAGAAACCGGTAGCGAGATCTATAAGGAAGTTTAAACATACTCCCCCTCTCCCTCAGGGAGAGGGCAGGGGTGAGGGGATCTAAACATGTCACTCTACCTGCCACTCTTCAAAGCCCTTAACGAGGCCGATGTGCAGTACATCGTTGTGGGTGGTATTGCCACTATACTGCATGGTTACGTCAGAGCGACTGCCGATGTTGATCTGGTGATTGATCTACAGGCCGATGAAGCTAAAAAGGCCATTACCGCATTAACAAGTGAAGGGTTTAAACCGAAGATTCCGGTTCAGGCCATCGAGTTCGCAGACGAAACTAAACGAGAACAGTGGATCAAAGAAAAAGGGATGCAAGTCTTTGCTCTGTACCATCCTGACAAGCCGGGTATAACAGTTGATCTGTTTGTCCATCATCCAGTTCCGTATCAGTCATTGCTTGATCGTTCAGTTATCATGGATCTGGAAGAGATCAAGGTCAGAGTCTGCTCAATTGATGACCTGATAGCCATGAAACAGCAGGCTGGACGACAGAAAGACCTCGCAG
>Ga0224506_10000259_pt1 | contig 50007 bp, 38 predicted proteins | sample SF_Jan12_sed_USG_2_FD_169108 | JGI IMG/M metagenome (GOLD analysis project Ga0224506, IMG submission 169108) | Sediment microbial communities from San Francisco Bay, California, United States - SF_Jan12_sed_USGS_8_1 | ecosystem: Environmental > Aquatic > Marine > Sediment | place: USA... | reverse complement strand
TAGACGAGGCGAAAAATGAGGGCGTGGCCAAACATGTTCGTTTGGAAATGGCGCGGCTACCGGTATTTTATTTTCCCTGGATCAGCTTTCCCCTAGCCGGTCGCAAGTCGGGCTTTTTATCACCCAACATCGATAACTCAGATCGTAATGGCTTTGATATGAGTTTACCTTATTATTTAAATCTTGCACCGCAACGGGACATGACCCTGGCACCGCGCTTTATAAGCAAACGCGGACTACAACTCGCCGGCGAATTGCGTTACCTTTATCCTCGTAGTAATGGCATTCTACTCAGTGAATATTTAGCCCATGATCGCATCACCGGACAAAAACGCAGTTACAGCAAATTCCAACATCGACATTCGTTGTTGCTTCATAGTCAATGGGACACTCACCTCGAACATGTCGACGACAACGATTATTTCCGCGATTTAGGCACCAACTTATTGAGCACTAGCCGTACCCAAATGTCTCGACAAACACTGTTTTCCAGTTATGGCGAACATTGGCAATTGAGTGCCCGCCTACAGGATTACCGATTGCTCAGCCAACAAACTCAGCCCTATCGCCTGTTACCACAAGTGCAATTAATTTCACAAGCATCAATCTTGGGTTTCCAATACGGTTTAAAAAGCCAAGTCAGTTATTATCAACATGATGATTTAGCCGATACCCGTCGTTTGTTGCTGGAACCGTTTGTGCGCTATCCCTGGTTAAAGCCCTGGGGTTTTATCAAACTCGACTTTTCTGCGCGGCAATTATATTACCAAATCGAGGCTCGCCCAGATCGGCCGCATTATCGCGCCTATTCTGCTTCGCTCGACACCGGTTTGTATTTTGAACGTTTTGGCCGACGCTTTGTACAAACCCTGGAGCCAAGAGCCTATTATCTGTACAGCCCCTGGGTGAACCAAAGCACAATTCCCAATATGGATAGTGGCCTGGTTCGTGCCGACAAAGCATGGCTATTTCGCCGTTATTTACTCAATGGTAATGATTTTAACACCCATGTGAATCGTCTTAGCTTAGATTTGAGTTCGCGCTTGCTTAATAAAAACTCCGGCCAGCAACTATTACTCGCCTCAATTAGTAGCGCTTTTTATCTAGAAAATCAGAAGGTTACTTTTCCTGGCGAAAGCATTTATAAACGTGGACACCAATTGCTCGGTTTCGACCTACTGGCCACACCACGACGTAGCTTAAAATATCGGTTGCAATGGTTTGTCGATCCCCAGGAAAAACAACCCAGCCACTTTAGCTCTTCTTTTGAATACACGGGTAAATCGCAAGTGTTTTTTCTCAACTACCGTGAACAAAAAGAAAGTTACCAACAAGTCGATTCTGCTGCCAGTATTCGCCTTGGCGCCGATTGGTCCCTGGTCGCCAGCAGTCGATATGCCCTAGACACACAATTTTCTCCAGAATCCGTAGTGGGTCTAGAGTATAATAACTGCTGCTGGAGTATCCGTGTTTTAGGTAGGATGTTCCGCAGCGACCCAAATGCGCCCATTCAGCGCCATATCGGCCTGCAATTTGAATTCAAGGGCTTGACCAGTGTGGGACAGAATTTACAGAAACGCTTCGGCAGTGAAATATTAGGTTATCAAGATGAGAATTAGTGAAAAATATTTAAAATCCGCATATGGCTTTTTATTGGCATGCGCCTGCCTTCCTCTCAGCGTGCTTGCCATTGAATCCCCGAGTCTGCGGCCACTCGATGGTATCGCTGCCATCGTCAATGAAGATATCATCACCGTTAATGAATTAAATACTCAAGTGCAAACCATTAAGGCACTGATACGCGAACAAGGCACACCGCCGCCACCTGAAGACATCTTACGCCGCCAAGTATTGGAAAATGAAATCCGTAAACAATTGCAATTACAAATTGCTCGCAACACCGGCATTATTGTCAACGACAATATGCTTGATGAAACCATTAATAATATTGCCAGTAGCAATAACAAAACCGTGCGTGAATTTCGCCAGTTAGTCGAACAACAAGGATTGGATTTCGCTGCATACCGTGAAGATATTCGCAGTCAACAAATCATTGCGATTTTGCATAACCGTGATATCAATAGTCGAGTCACTGTCACAGATCAGGAAATTAGTAATTTTATTGCCACCCAGTCAGCACAAGGTGACATTGATGATGAGTTTGAACTAGGCCATATTTTAATTTCTGTTCCCGAAGCCGCCTCGGCAGACAATATTGCAAAAGCCAAACAAAAAGCGCAAGACGTTATTAAACAATTAAAACAAGGAGCTGAGTTTAATCAACTTGCGATTAAAATTTCTGACGGTCAACAAGCCTTGCAAGGCGGCAATCTTGGTTGGCGTAAAGCAGGTCAACTACCCACCTTGTTCGCCAGTGAAGTGGTGCATATGAAAGTTGGCGACATTAGTGACTCCATTCGCAGCCCCAGTGGTTTCCATGTGATTAAACTTTTAAATAAGCGCGCGGGAAAAAAACACATTATCACCCAAACCAAGGCACGCCATATTTTGCTAAAACCCAATGAGCTTGCGACAAAAATCGATGTGATTGCACGCCTGCGTCAGCTTAAATCACGTATCGAAGGCGGTGATTCATTTGAGGAACTAGCGAAGTCACACTCTGAAGATCGTGGTAGCGCAATTCGTGGTGGTGACTTAGGTTGGATTAATCCCGGCGACATGGTGCCACAGTTTGAACAAGCAATGGATCAACTTAAAGCCAATCAAATCAGCGAACCATTTCAAACTCAATTTGGTTGGCATATCGCCCAGGTGATTGAACGTCGTCAACAAGATCAAAGTGATGAGTTCTCACGCAACCAGGCACGCAACACCTTGCGCCAACGCAAAATTGAAGAACAATTAGAAAGCTGGTTACGTCAACGCCGCGACGAGGCTTATGTCGAATATAAATTGAAGTTGTAGTGAGTTTTAGTCCCATGACCAATCTTCCACGAATAGTCATCACCACCGGCGAGCCTAGTGGTATCGGTCCGGATATTTGTTTAGCTGTGTGCCAACAAGCCTGGGACGCGGAACTCATTTTTGTCGGTAGTCAGCAGGTACTACAAAATCGTGCACAACAGCTTAAGCAAAGCATCAACTTTGAGACTTGGAACCGCCAACAAATCCAACCCCATCAAGCCGGCAGTATGACTTTATTAGACATGCCAACGGCCACTGAAGTGCTGGCAGGACAACTGAACCCACAAAACAGCAAAGCGGTTTTATTTAGCATTTCCGCTGCAACAGAAATGTGTTTGGCCGGCAAAGCGGACGCCATGGTCACTGCCCCCATACACAAAGGTGTCATCAACCAGGCCGGCATCAAGTTCAGTGGCCACACGGAATTTATTGCGCAGCAATGTGAAGCACAACAGCCAGTGATGATGCTGGCTTGCGATGCACTGCGCGTGGCGTTAGTCACTACTCATTTACCACTTAAAGATGTGTCTGAGCAAATCACTCCTGAACGTCTACGCCAAGTGCTGGACGTGACTATTGCCGACACACAAAAGTTTTTCACCAATGCCGCGCCGATAATTTATGTTGCAGGATTAAATCCACACGCGGGTGAAGACGGTCATTTGGGTGATGAAGAGCAAACTATTATTTCGCCCATCATCCAACAATTACAGGCAGAAGGACAACAGATTTATGGTCCTTATTCCGCTGACACCATGTTCACGCCAGATAAAATAGCACGCGCTGATGTGATGCTCACTATGTATCATGATCAAGGCTTACCCGTGTTGAAACATATCGGTTTTGGTGATGCCATCAATATCACACTAGGTTTACCTATTATTCGTACCTCGGTGGATCATGGCACTGCTTTGCAACTTGCCGGTAGCGGACAAGCCAAGGCCGATAGTTTACAACGCGCCATCAACACGGCTATTCAGATGAGTCAACACCAGAAACATCATGCAACACAAAGCGCGTAAACGCTTCGGCCAAAATTTTCTCCATGACCCAAGTGTGATTGACAATATCGTCAACACCTTTCATCCTGCACCGGGCGAACACGTCGTCGAAATTGGTCCAGGCCTGGGCGCTATGACCCGTCTTTTATTGTTATCTTGCAAAAGTTTGGATGTAATTGAGCTCGACCGAGATTTAATCGAACATTTAGAAACTCATGTCGCACCACTTGGGGATTTGCGCATACACAATTGCGACGTTTTGAAATTTGATTTTTCATCACTGGGCGTAAACAAAAATAGTCTGCGTGTCATCGGTAATTTACCCTACAATATCTCCACTCCTTTAATTTTTCATTTAATTGATTCGCTTGAACTGGTTCAGGACATGTGTTTCATGTTGCAAAAAGAAGTCGTTGAGCGTTTGGTTGCTAAACCTGGCAGCAAAGAATACGGTCGCTTAAGTGTCATGGTTCAATATTATTGCGATGTTGAAAAATTATTCACGATTGGTCCCGGTGCGTTTAAACCAGCCCCTAAAGTCGACTCTGCGATTGTTTATTTGCAACCACGCAAAACCATTGAACCCGCGGCAATCGACACCCAACAATTTGCAAAAATCGTTACGGCCGCTTTTGCGCATCGCCGCAAAACCTTGCGCAATAATCTTAAACATCTATTGAATGAATCCGATTATCAACATTGCACAATCGACCCCGCCAACCGCGCAGAAACATTAAGCGTTAATGATTTTGTTTGTTTAGCGAATCGCTTTAGTGAAACTCAATAAGTAAACGCCACGCCTAGAACTAGCCCCAGACTTAGTTTACGCTCAAGCTTAGGTCGACCATCAATGAGTTGAAAATCTACTTTGGTATAGGGCAACCACAAAGCCATCTGAAAATTGGTAAAAATATCCAGTTGTGGTGAATGATGATGGCGCAAACCTAAATCAATGACGCCATCAACACTGTGCACACTATATTCCCTAGTATAGGCCGTGTACGGCGCCAAAGTTTGATTATCACCTTTGACAAACATAAATTGATAAAGCAAACCCGAGGCAATATTAAAATACCAGTTGGTTTTAAATTCGTACTCGACTTGCGCAAGTGCATTTATATTGAATGCCTGGCCACCACTGAGTCGTCCAGAAAATGGACCCATCGAGTAAGAATAATATAACCACGGATACAGGTTTAATGAATATTCATAAGCCAAGTTTAAACCCGGCACAGTTTCCACTGGAAACACCGTTTGCAAACCCAGGCGTGGCCCAACAAGAATATAAGCCGCTTCACTACTTACGGTTTCACTATCGACATTGGCCAAACCTAAATAAGCCGGATCGCTTTCTTTTGCGAACACATTCATGAACCGACTATCGATGCTTATTTTTAAATTTTTTTCAGGACTTGTAGCAACCGCGTTCATTGGCAAAACAAACGCGGCGACGATGATAAAAACAAAATAAGTGTTAAACTGCAAAACAATTAGTCTTCTTGAATGGCCTCAACTTGAAACCATAATTTTAATTTATCACCGATACCAGGCGCACCATAGGTACTACCAAAATCGGAACGATTAATTTCACCAGTGGCTTCAAATCCGCAGGTTTTTTTCTTGCTTCTGGGATTCGGACCACAAAACAAATGATTCACCTGCAAACTCACAGGTTTGCTCACACCTAATAAGGTCAACTCACCTTCAATGACCGCTTTATCCTTGCCAACGAAATTTATATTTTTCGATTGATAAGTGATGTCGGGGTACTCCATAACATTCAAAAAGTCCGGCGAACGTAAATGGTCATCTCGTTTTTGGTGGCCGGTGGTGATAGAGACGGCCGCGATTTTCACATCAACAAATCCGTTTTTATTGTTCCAATCAATGATAATGCGCCCAGTGGTTTGATCGAAACGTCCATAGAGCGTAGAAAATTGCATATGCGCCACAGAAAAATGTGGATAAGTGTGGCTGGAGTCGATTTTGTAATATTCGGCCGCTTGTAATGGTAGTGCCGCTATTATCCCTAAAACAAATAAGACTTTACCTAGCATTCTAATTATCCCCCCTGCAAGGTCAATGGTGAGGCCACTTTAGTGTAGATCCGTATCTAAAACAAGCATTGGCACTGCACATTAACCACAACCAACTTACAGTAATCAAATTATTTTTGGCTTAATTGGAAAAATACACCCAATCAAAACAATTTTTTTTTAATTTTCCAAACAGCGGACGAAGTAAAAATATACACAACCAATAAGAATATAGGCAAAAATGAAAGGTAATAGAATGCAGCACATTCACTTATCAAAACTAACTTTTATTATTAGCTTAGCGGTTTTATTAATCGCCTGCAAAAAAGCGGATCTGGAAGCACCTAAGTACGGCTTTTTATCGCTTGAAGGTTCAGCATTTACTGTGGCGGAATCGGCCACCAGCATCAATCTCAATGTCATTCGCACAGCCGGTAATGCGGATGATAATAGCGACAAACTCGACAATAAAAGCGTAAGCCTCGATTACTCGATCGTGGCAGGTAGTGCAACTGCCGACAGTGATTATAACGTTGTCAGTGGCACTTTAACCTGGAGTGATGGCAGCCGAGAAACACAAGTGGTTTCCATCCCGATTATTGATGATACAAGCGATGAAAGCGATGAGACTTTCACTTTGTTATTGAACAATGTTACCGGGGGTGCTTCGCTCGGCATTAGTACCGCACTGATTACAATTACGGATGATGATGAACCTGTTCTTACTTCCAGTCTGCAATTTCATAGCGAATGGTCAGTTTCAGACACGGCTTATTTTTTATATTCATTTGACCCAGTCGCACCTACCAGTGTCACAGCCATCATTGATTCAAATAGCAATGTTAAAATGAAACATGCAATCAATGTCGAGGGCGGTATTTACAACAGCAGCACACAACAAGTCAGCCAGCGTCATTTAGACAGCTTAATTATTGTAGGCACGGACAACAAACTTTATAAACTAAATGCAAAAACAAATAGTGATATCAGTCTTCAACAAATTTCATCGGAAAGCGCGATCGCAGCCGATCAATGTTATCTCGATGTTATTAGTGATTATGCAAACCTGGCCAACACTAAAATAATCTATGGTCAGCAAAGTTTTGGCGATTGCAATGAACCGGATGCAAGTAATTTTAAATATATTACCCTGGGCATGGACAATCTCAGCGACCCAGTCAGTATCGCCGTTAAACCCCTAACTGCCATTTATGATGAAACGGATGCCAGCATAAAAGCCTATTTGGTTGCCGATGGCATTACCCTATACCAAACTGATTCAAGCTTTCAGAACCCTAGTAGTTCTGCCAGTCTAGCGACGAACGAAATTGCATTGCTGCGTCATGTCACGGCAAGCCATGTATTTTTACTTGCCATTGATACTCTGTCCGGCGCTTATCGCTTAGTTGCCTATGATTTGACAAATAACACCATCTCGGAAGTTCAAGCGCTTAGTGCCTATAACACTCAAGGTGTAGTCAGTGCCGATGGAAGTAATTTGTATTTTAGCGATGACAATATTATCTATCGTGTCGCAATGACCCCAAGTCTTGGCACAGCAGAAGTCGTCATTACCGACAACAACATGCGCATTAACAATGTCTATGCTTCGAGTAGCCATATTGTCTATGATGGTTATAACCCATCAGCCACCGATCAAAAATTTCTACGCAGCATCAGCAATAGCGCTAGTAATCAAACGGAGGCCAACGCCACAACGATAGTTGATACCAGCTTGGGATTGATTGAGATGCAAACCGTCACAGCAGCAGGACGAATGTATTACAATATTAAAAACTCTGGTTCAAATACAGCAATTGCCGGTGTTGCATTGGTTGATGGCAGTGACACGCAAGAAACCAATCTGGCGTATTGGGCTGGGGTTAGTTATAGCAATCAGTTTAACCTGTATTCGCAACGAAGTCTGGTTCCGTTTGTTTATAATAGTATTCCTGTTAATTCCTTGATTTTAGTCGATGGTCTTAATGCAGCCGATGCCAGTTCAGCATCACGACCGCTCACTAGTTACAATCCTAGCGAACATAGTATCATAGCCAATCTCGGCACTTTAGCTTCTGATATTTGGAAATTGACTCTAACTGGAAATAATCACATTTATGTGGGGCGTGGTTGGCCTGCAACCGGCACTGATATTTTATTTGTTGACGCCAACACTGCTGGCAGCTTAGCACGCGCCACTACTGGCGCTGTCAATCATGATCCGATTTATTTAAAATAGTAAAAGTCAAAACCCAGGTTGTTTCTCCACAATCTGGGTTTATTCGCGCAAATAATTATCTAGGGCTAGGGTTTGCTTGGGATACCAAAACGAATACTGATTTAATAGATCGTGACCAATAGCCAAGGCTTGTGGTACAAAAAGGCTTAGGGATTTTTTCTTTGATTGTTTTTGCCATGCCTGAGTCAATAAAATCAAACTCGATGATTGTGAAAATAATACATCATCCATAATCACCGCCTCATATTCCGCATAACGCAGTAAACTGTTTTGCTGCGAACGCCAGCCACGCTCGTCGTAAAAGCGTATCCAGGCCTGCTGAATAAGCTTTTCGATTAAGCGATGATATTTTTGCCCACCCAGGGTTTGCTCTGTTTGCCATAAAGCTTGCGCGACAAAAACATAATCAGATAATACTGCTGGCACGGGCGTCTGATTTTTGCGCCAGGGAAATCGATAAAGATTTTTTCGATGCCAATAGCGCGCAACCAATTGATCAGCAAACTCCGATGCTTGATGTTTATAGCGCTCTTCCTTAGTAAAGCGATACGCATCAAGTAACGCGGTTAATACCAACGCATTCCACGCCGCAATCGGTTTCTGATCTTTCGCTAACTCACGTTTATCCCGTGCAGCCAGCAATTTAGCACGCACAACTTCAAATTGTTTATATCGCTCCTGGTTTTTTTCGGTTTCGGGATTCAAACGTAATGGCAAGTAACCCAACTCAGAAACTTGCGTATTCAAGCCCATGTGTTTTTTGGCGAAACCAAACTCACTGGCGGTCAACACTTGCTTTAATTCTTTCGCTGACCACAAATAGTAACTACCTTCTTCGCCATCACTACCCATCGCAGAAAAACTACTAATAAATAGACCATTGACACGCCGCATATGGTTCAACATGAATTCAATTGTTTGCAAACCTATATTTTTGTAATAGGGATTATTCAACACCTCACTCGCGTGCAAATAAAGACTGGCGAGTTGTGCATTATCGTATAACATTTTTTCATAGTGCGGTTCTGACCATTGAGGATCGGCAGTGTAACGAAAAAAACCACCACTTAAGGCATCATTTAAAGCCAAAGACGCCATGCTGTCCAAGGTCAAAACCAAAAACTCTTTTAACTTAGTATCTGTTTGAATGTTTATGCGACGCACTAGTTCAGTCAATACTGGCACAGAAGGAAACTTGGCTTGCTCACCAAATCCACCGGACATAGAATCAGCCCGCAACCATACTTGCTGCATAAACTTATTTTGAATCGTTTGCACCAGGGAGTGCGTTATCGGTGCTTGAGTCAATGCACGTTTATGACTTAGCAACTGATCCCGTGCTTCAGTAGCGACGTAATCCGGCGCCTCTTGCCATAAACCTGCCACTTGCAATAACCAATTTTTAAACACATTATTGGGCATATAAAGCGAACCCATGATCGGATAACCATCGGGCGTAATCACCACATGCATAGGCCAACCTGAGCGCCCTGCGGTATCGTCCATAAATTGTGCTAACTTGCGATCCAATTCCGGTTCAAGTTCACGATCAACAATCACTGCAATAAAATTTTTATTAATAATGTCGGCCACATCAGTTTTAAGAAAATTTTCCCGTTGCATTACATGACACCAATAACAGGAAAAATAGCCCAAGGAAACCAGCACTGGTTTATTGTTTTTTTTCGCCAATGCAAAACTCGCCTCGTTCCACAAATGCCATCGCACCTTATCATCGGCATGCATAACCACATAGGGCGAAATGTGTTGTTTCAAATCCTGTTGATTGTCAGTTGACCATGCGGGTGCCGCTAATAAAAATAGTATCAGCCCTAAGGCTCGCCGAGTTGCCATGTAACCGCCTCCTTATATTGCGACTGACTGGCCAATAGTGCTTCATGGGTACCACTATAAACTTTTGCATCACCACAGAAATATAACACTCGATCGGCGGAACGCAATGAACTGAAACGATGCGCAATCAACAAGGTGGTGCGATTTTTCCGTAGACGTTCAATTGAATTAACAATTAATTGCTCATTGTGACTATCCAGCGCAGAACTGGCTTCATCTAACACTAACAAGGGAGTATCGCGCAAAAAGGCTTGTGCCAAAGCTAAACGTTGACGCTGCCCCACTGATAGCTCAACACCATTCGCACCAATCACACTATCGAGTTGTTGCGGTAAGCTTTGAATAAATTCCCAGGCATTCGCCGCTTTGCATGCTTCGATCATTTGTGTTTCATTTGCATTCGCATCTGCTAGCAATAAATTGTTTCGAATACTATCACTGAAAAACAACGGTTGCTGCCACACAATTGATAAAGCCGCACGCAAACTTTTCAAACCGACCTGCGAAATATCCTGTTCATCAATTAAAATTCGACCGTGTTGCGGCACAAAAAAACCGGCTAGCAATTTAATCAATGTCGTTTTACCCGAACCACTCGGCCCTACAACCGCAATGGTTTCGCCAGCTTGAATCTCGAATGAAACCGCATCAAACAATTTTTTCTGCCCTGGATAAGCAAACACCATCGCCTCGCTTCGGATTGCACCTTGTTTTAATAGTAATTCTGGCGCGTTTGCGGGTCGAGAACAAATTTTTTCTAGCACCAAGATCTCCGCAACTCGCTGCGCTGCTGCACGATCAGCTTGCGCTTGAAAAGGCAATTGCGCAAATCCTCGCACGGGCATAGCCAAATATCCCAAATACAAAATGAAGCTTAATAACTCACCTAAACCAATAAACCCTTGCTCGATGCTTTTTATTCCCATGTATACAATTAGAAACGCACTGAAATACGTGAGTAAAGAAAAACTGGCACTAAAACTCACATCTAACCAACGCTCCTTGATTGCCCAAGTAAATGCACCTGCAAATTTTTCTTGATGATGCCTGCCTACACGATCCTCCGCATTAAAGGCATTAACTTCGGTAATATTGTTTAGCACTTCTTCTTCATGAGCCAATAGATCTCCATTTTTAGCCAAGAAGCCTTCAGCGGCTTTGCGTTTCGGTGTTGCAAATAGACGTTGGTGTAAAAATAGAACAGGAAGCATGGCTAATGCGATCAAAGCCAAGCGCCAGTCAATCCAAAACAACATGAAAATATACAGCACCGAAGTGGCTGCATGTGAAATCAAAAACGAAGGAATTTCCACGACTAGGTTTTGCACCTTATCCACATCATGGCTTAAGCGTGCAAGCACGTCACCTTTTGAAAAACCGTGAGCTTGTGCTGAGCCAAGCTCTAGCAAATAAGCCATTACTCGATTGCGCAAGCGGCCGACAAAACGCAAGCCCATCCAATTTGCAAAAAAAGTGCAACAAAAATGCAGGGCCTGATTAATACAAACAATCAGCACTAAAACTAGAATCAAATGAGGTAATTCGTCGAAGGCTTCACGACTTAATGCATCAAATGGCTTACCTAACCACCACAATAAGACGGTATTGCTCAGTGCTAATAGAAATATTAATACACTCAGCAATAACACCCATTTGCGATCACATCCTAAATGAGGGAAAAAATAACGCAGTGCTGCGAAATTACTATGAAATAAACTCATGTGGGAGCGTCAATCCTATGAATACACTAGTGTTCTAGTATAGCGGATGACAAATTAAAAAGGGGTACGAGAAACCTCGTACCCCCTGGTCGTTTCGGTGTATCACCGGCAATAAACAGCTTGCATGACCAGTATGGATAACCCTGTCCTTTTTTTACCTTTTCCCTTCATACTTGGAAACCAAGTACGCCCACATTTAATGTGTTCTCAAGGTTTGGGGTTAAATGGCTTTGTGACCAGAAGTTTCATGTGCGTTGGCTTACATGCCACCGCCCATTCCGCCTCCCATGCCACCACCACCCATACCGCCCATTCCGCCGCCCATGCCGCCGCCACCCATTCCACCCATGCCCATGTTAGTCTCCTTTCATGGATAAGTAGTCAAGGCTCGCAAGCGAGCAAAGAGCGCCTCATGTGAGGCATGAATACAGCATAGACATCAAATGCCTAGCTGACAAAGTTGGTCATTAAGAGCCTGTACGGCACTACCTAATACCACTTTACATTCAACAGTTTATGTAATTAAACTTAAACATAGCTGAATGTTTGTCAGTTAGTGACAATTTTTATCCATACCCAAATAATATTAGCAAAGTTCGTGCTCGAACCCAAACCCCTACCAATCAAGGAAATTTATCCAAAACCGTGGTCATGATATACTTGCAGCCTGATACAAATACCCCAGTCTATCTGGTTGAATTTAATTAATAATTTTGAATGAGGCAGGCAATATGGCGAAACAGTTTGGGCATATTATTAGCGGGCTCATTGTCGCCCTTTTTTTTAGCGCCTGCTTCCACGAACCAAAATCATCGGACGGCCCTATCCGAGTTGGCCTAAGTCACGACGCCAGCGCCTCTGCCATCAACAGCAGTCGAGCAGCGTTCACCCTGCTCAAAGAAGGCCAACGAGTCAGCATTACCATCGCCTTGAACAAACCAGCAGAAGCCGCAACCCAAATCCAGTGGCAATATGTCTTATCCAGCGCCACTGTCGATGTTGACTTTAAGTTGACCCACAGTGATGGAACCACACCGATTACTGAAAACGAAACCATTGATTTTGCGATCGGTGAACAAACACAGACCTTACTACTAAGCTTGATTGACGATGCGGAAATTGGTGAAAGCGATGAAGACTTGGAGATTCATTTAACCCCAAGCGATGTATTACCCAGCGCTCAAAATATTTTACGCATTGCCATACGTGATAACGATTACACAACGCATTTAAATGATAGCAGTGTTTTTAACTGTGCCGAAGACGCACTAGACTTTTGTGACGCTAGCGATAGCACTGGACTTGCTTACCAGGATTCCAAATACGGACGCGACGCCCTAGCAGTTCAAGCACGCTTGCAAAAAAGCGGACGTGGTCCAGCCTCGTTTGATTTTTCGCGCATTAATGCCAACGGTTTATCCATTGCGATCATAGACCCGAAAAGCAATACTGAGATTTGGAATTGCGTGAGCGATAATCATACGGGTTTAACTTGGGAACGGCTGGTCAAACATTTTGAAACAGATGAACCAGTCGACAACAGCACTTATACCTGGAGCGAGATCCAAGCACATATTAATGAACTGAATCAGAAACGACTTTGTGGTTTTAGCGATTGGCGCATGCCCACCTTGAGTGAATGGATGAGCTTATATTTTCAATCAACAACTGACTCGCTTAATGGTTTAAGCCGATATTTCTTTCCCAATGCGGATGCAAACACCAGTTTCTGGTATGCCGATAGCGGTGATTACAAACAAACCAATAATGAAAACAGTGACCGTGGGATTATCGACTTTAGTGGAAATGATCCTGACCATTCACGCGTTGATGGTGCAACGACTAACGGTTTACGCTTGGTTCGTGGACATAGTTTCAGTGCGGTTGACGCGCTTAGTAGCAACTGCAGTAGCAGCGCTTTGATCAGTGATTCGCGTTATAGTGTGGACACAAGCACTGGCGAGATTACTGATCTGCATACTCAGCTTGTCTGGCGCAAATGCCCCTTAGGTTTGTCTGACGCAAGCTGTTCAACAGGCAGCGCCACCACAGGCTTGGCCACTATCTCAACGGAACTAGCGAGTAGTTATACAGAATGGCGACTGCCCAATATCAAAGAACTGGTGACACTGATTGATGCCAGTTGCGCCAGTGATCAAATTATTAATACCAGCATTTTTACCAACATCGCTGGAAAAAATCTCATGAGTGCGACGCCTGACAAAACCAATACCAAAATATTAGCAATTAATGGCAGTAGCAGAAGTATCGTTTCGATCGCCGATAATGATGCAAATGCTTTCTTTTTTATTGTCAAACAAGAACCGATTGAGACCCTAACGCATGTAGAAAACGCGCGCTATAGCGCAAGCAATGACTGTGGTGGCAGCGCATGCCAAACATGTATGGATTGCCATGTGGACGATCGAAGTGTTTCAAGCGATGCGTGGTATCAGCAAAAGCACAATGAAGACACCACTCAATGCAGTCACTGCCACAGTGTTAGCAGTTGGTATCCTGCACGAACAATTTCCCAATCGATTATAGATTCCTTAATTACACCGACGCCTTAGCTAAACAAAACTCAACAAGTCCGCCGCAGGTGAATCAGCCTTCGGCGGCAAAATGCCTTCACCATTATTTAACCAAGTGAGAATGGGCTCCCACTGCTCCAAATCCTCAGCCACAGAATAAATCGGCATGTCAAAAATTCCCAAGCCTAAGGCCGCCGCACGAATATAGTTTTGTGTGTCACGTAATGTGGTTATAAAAGGAATATCCAATTGGCCTAAAAATTTCTCCAAACTGCGATAAGCCAAGGTGTGTTGTTTAACACGATTCGCCACTACGGCAAAGGCAACCGGATTTTTTTGATATTGTTCTGACTTTAAAATTTCATGAATAAAATAACCACAGGCGCGAATATCCATGGGGGAAGGCAACACAGGAATCAAAACTCGATCGGCACGGGCCATCATATTGATTAGTGCTTCGCCACGCAAACCCGAAGGCACATCGAGAATTAAATAATCTTGAAATACATTTAAAGAAGGGTTTTGTAAATCCACATAGACTTGACTCACATGAGGTTTTGTCTCGGGTCGCATTTTCAGCCAAGTATTGCTTGATGCTTGAGGATCAAAATCCGCAATGGCCACTGAATAGCCCCAACACGCATAAAAACTTGCCAAATTAGTTGCTAAGGTGCTTTTTCCCGAGCCGCCTTTGGCATTAAGAATCAAGTTGGTTTGTGTTGCCATCTCCACTTCCTTTTTTGAATTCAAACAGCACGCAAAAAAGGTGTCGACAGCTTTAATCAAAACTTTATTTATGTTTGATTTTTAAAAGTCTAAATACATTATCAATGAAAATTAAAATTGTGAGGGAATTATAAAACTCAGGCCTCTTCCGCCATATCATGCTCAGCTTGGGCCAGCTCACTAACTGCAACCTCTAGCGGTACGGGTTGCGCAATGCAAAAACCTTGTGCGTAATCCAACCCAATCTGCCGAACTTTTTGTAACACGGCTTCATTTTCTACGGTTTCTGCAATACAAAGTACACCCATGGTGTGACTAATATCAGAAATCGATTGCGCTATTGCACAAGCGACCTCATCTTCCACCAAGTGTTGGATAAACGAACCATCTATTTTTATATAATCCACTGGCAATTGTTTTAGGTAGGCAAACGAACTCAAGCCGGTACCAAAATCATCCAGCGCAAAACGACAACCCATTTCCCGCAGCACTGAAATCAAACGCGCCGCTTTTTGGAAATTAGCAATTGCTGCCGTTTCTGTAACTTCAAATACCAACGAACCGGGTTCCACGCCATAACGCAAAATAGTATCAATAGCAAAGCGTAAAAACTGACCGTCACTCAACGTCTGCCCTGAGAGATTAATAAAACAACGCAATTTATTTGACTGCGCAACATCATGCTCGCTTAATAGTTGAATTGCGTGTTCAGTCACCCAACGATCCAATGCGGGCATTTGATGGTAACGCTCTGCCGCAGGAATAAACTCTTTTGGTGCAATCAAGCTCCCGTTTTCGTGACGTAAACGCACCAGCAACTCCCAATGCACCTGGGGTGCTGCATCTGAATTGAGTGCTTGAATGGGTTGCGCATATAAATAGAAACGATTATTCAACAAGGCATCACGTATTTGATGCATCCACTGCACTTCACCATAACGACGCGCAATTACTCGGTCGCCCGGTGAATACACATAAACTTTATTGCGCCCACGTTCTTTGGCAATATAACACGCATTATCAGCCGTACTTAGCACTTCGTTTATCGTGTCGTTTTCCCGGGTAAGCGCCATCACTCCAATGCTCACGCCAAGATCAAACGTATTTTGTTCCCAAACAAAACGAAATGACTCCACGACATAACGAATGCGCTCTGCAACCTGACTGGCATTATCTAAATCACAATCACATAATAGAACCGCAAACTCATCACCGCCCAGGCGCGCAAATACGTCATCTTTTGAAATCACGGTTTGCATTTCGGCGGTAATTTCTTTTAACAACGCATCACCTGCCGCATGCCCACAACTATCATTGACTAGTTTAAAACGATCCAAGTCCATATAAAGCAAGGCATGATCCTGACGCAACTCATGTGCGTTAACCAAAGCACTTGCTAAGTATTGTTCAAACGCATGTCGATTTAATAAACCCGTGAGAAAGTCATGGTGCGCTTGGTATTGCATTTGTTGTTGTAATTTTTTCATTTCGGTAACGTCTTGCATCACCAAAACCGTACCCACAATTTTACCGACTTGATCGCGCATGGGCGACACACTAAGTTCAACTTCAATTTCCCTGCCTTGTCGATTGATTGCAACTAACCAGTTTTCATAATGCAAGGTGGAATTCGCGCCAATACATTCGGCAACAGGGTCATTGATTTCTTCTTCCGTGCGACTATCAACAAATGTGAATAGGTCTGACAAACTGAGGGCTACCAACGCTCGAACATGATCACCAATGAATTTTTGCGCAACAGGATTGACATAGGTTACTAAACCCTGTGGGTTGGTACTAATGACCGCATTACTAATTGAAGACAAAACCACCAATGCTTTTTCATTTGTTTCAAATAATTCCTGCTCGGCTTGTTTACGATGTTCGATTTCTGCTTCTAAACTTATCTTGGCGGTCGCAAGACGTTTATTCATATTCTTCAATAGAAGCGCAATAACACTTAAAGCGATTAAAACTGTCAGCCCCAATAAGACCCAAACTTTATATTTGCGCCAAACCTGCACCAAACTGATTTCCCGTTTATAGGCATAAGGACCGACGCCTAATTCACGCAACATTTCATGCACTGGTTTATAGTCCATGGGTACAGTCCAGCCGGCTAAACCAGCGGAACGTGCGGCTGGATGATCGAAGGGCATATTCATTAATGCGGCAGCGACTTGTTCGGCCAAACCGGTTTTAGTGTGGCTTAATTTGCTTAAAGGCCATTCGGGATATAAGTCTGTGCTATGCACAAACGGAAAACCAGCCACATGGCGACTACCCAGAATGCGAAAATCACTTGCTTTAACCAAACCTTCTTTAATCATTTGCGCCAAGGTTCGAGCACGCACCGTACCGACATCCGCCAATCCGTTCTTGATCGCATATACGACTTTATCCTGCGGGTAACCACTAAATGTCACTCGACTAAAATCCTGCTTGATATCAATATTTCTGCGTTTAAATTCAAGCCAAGCCATTTGATAGCCACCAAATGCCTGATCATTAACCGCAATAAAATGTTTACCTTTCGCATCTTCTAAAGTTTCAATTTTTGGATGATCGGCTCGTGTAAAAATGACGGCGGTAAAAAGATTATGCAAATTCATTTCTTCGTTACGCTTAAGCGTCGCAATACGGCTAATACCGTTTCGCACTTCTAGACTCACATAATGACTAGGATTGGTTAAAACAAAATCCACTTGGCTTAATGCCACGGCGGTATTCATCTCTTGTAAATCGAGAGGGAATATTTGAAATTGGAACCCAGGTATTTTCTCACTGAGATATTTTGCGGTCTGAGTCCAGCGATCGCTGACATTTTCTTTGCCTCGATGTGCTAGCACGCCAATTTTAATAAGCGGGTCACTTGCTTGTACCGCAAATGAACAGATAATCAAGCATCCGATGCCGATAAGCCCACGTAACAAAATCCTTCTCCCACGGGGAAACAAAACCTTGATTGTTTTGAATTTAGTGTAGAACTGACTCAACCGAGTAAACCGCTTTTTAGTCTAGTCCACTTGTGCTTCTTTTTGAAGCAAAAAGCTTACTTTAATGGCGAATAAATAAATCCACTCCGCTTGGATTAATGACATCCAATGGAGTCACGCCTAATGGGGTAGTTGGCAGCGGCCGGATAGCCGGTATCCAGGTGGTGGTGGTATGACAGCCATCACAACCACCAGTAATATTCAGCGCCGAGTGTGAAGGAGGTGGAGGTAAGTGACAACTTTCGCAAATACCAACGACTTCATTATGATCCACAATAAACGGCACCCAAGTTGTCGTCACATGACAGGCGTCACAAATATCACTAGTCCTTATATGTTGTGTGTGCTTACCCGTAGTAATTTGATTATTATGACAAGTAATACAACTTGCGGTCACTTGGTTGTGATCCATACGAATAACCGGAGCCCAGAACGTTGTTGCATGACAGGTTTCGCAACTATCGGTGGTTGGTATATGAGTTTGGGTTTTACCCGGCACCAACTGATTATTGTGACATGAAACGCAGGTACCATTGACTTCGTTATGATCCATAAAGATGACCTGGAACCACGATAATGGCGCATGGCAAGCCTCGCAAAAATTCGTGGTATTCAAATGACTCGGACTTTTACCCGAGACCAAACTATTGTTATGACAGTCAAAACACGCACCTAAAACATAATTATGGTCTACCCGTATTGTTGGTTCCCAAAACGTTGTTGAATGACAGAATTTACAGTCGTCGGTTGTGTTGACGTGCGCACTACTTTTACCCCTATTTGGTGAACCCGCTGCATGACATTGAATACATTCACCAATCACAAACAAATGATCAACCACCACCACGGGTACCCATGAATTAGTCGAATGACAGGCATCACATTCATCTGAACTCGATATATGAGTCGCGTGTTTAGGTGTGGCAGGCGAACCATCATGACAGCTCACACACACACCTTGCACTTGACTGTGATCAACTTTAATCGCTGGCACAAAGGTATTCGTCGAATGACAAAGCTCACATATTTCCGAACTCGCAATATGCGTACTGGATTTTCCAACCCAAGTAGTTCCATCATGACAGCTCACGCACACACCAATCACTTGAGTATGATCAACAGTGATCGCTGGCGTCCAAGCATTGGTTGAATGACAGTTATCGCACAATTCAGAACTATTTATGTGCAAGGGACCCTTATCTGATTGTGCAAAACCACCGCCATGACAACCGGCGCAATTACCAATAACCTCGGCATGATCAACCACCACTACAGGCACCCAGCCGGCGGGGGTATGACAGGCCTGACAGACATCAGAGGTAGGTGGATGATTCGATGATTTACCATTGGCAATTTTGCTATTGTGACAACTCACGCATTCACCGACAACAAAATCATGATCAACTAAAATCGCCGGCATCCAGCGCACGGTGGAATGACACTTCTCACAATCATCAGTGGTATTAATGTGTTGCCCACTTTTTCCTATCCAAGGATTATTGTTATGGCAGCTAATGCATAAGCCTTGCACATGATCATGATCGACTAACACATGCGGTGCCCAGGTTTCAGTGGAATGACAAGCCCCGCATTGTTCAGAACTTAAAATATGGCCAGCGTTTTTGCCTTGTGCAATAACGCCGTTATGACAATTCGCGCCACAATTATCCAATCCAATGACCTCAGTATGGTCCACGTAAATCGGTACCCAATTATTTCCCTGGGAGTGGCAGGCCTGACATTCATCCGAACTATTAATATGTGTGGCGTGTTTTCCTACCCATGGATTGTTATTGTGGCAACTCACACACACACCTTGCACTTGTGTGTGATCGACTTTAATCGCAGGTGCAAATGTGTTTGTCGAGTGACAGGTTTCGCATGCGTCACTTGAAAGAATATGCTCAGGATTCTTCCCTATCCAAGGATTGCCATTATGACAAGTATTACAAGCACCATTCACTTCTACATGATCCACCACAATAGCGGGCGCCCAAACCACGGTCGAATGACAAGCTTCACACACATCGCTGGTATTAATATGATCAGGGGTTTTACCAATCCAAGGATTATTATTATGACAGGTCACGCATACACCTTGCACTTGACTATGATCCACTGCTGCAACAGTTGTCCAAGGAACGGGGGACGCGACATGGCAAGCCTCGCAATCATTTGAGGTGGGAATATGTGATGATGATTTTGTCATAGCGACTACGCCGTCGTGACAGGAAAAACATTTACCCAAAACCAAGGTGTGATCCACAGCAAGTGGCGACGTCCAAGGCACAGGAAACGCTTCGTGACAAGCACCACATTGATCCAGTGTAGCTATATGTTTTTGGCTTTTGCCCACGGCACGAGTACCGTTATGACAAACTTCACAGGCGCCTACTACTTGATTGTGATCCACTTGCAATACAGGTCGCCAAGCACTGGTCGCATGACAAGCACCGCACTCTTCGGTTACTGGAATATGATAAGGCGGAATCGCTGAAGCGGATACACCGTTATGACACACCACACAGGAAGAAGTGACCTGACTATGATCAAATTGAATCGATGCCGTCCAGGCTTTTGTGCTATGACAATCACCACACAAATCCGAGGTAGGAATATGATTCGCACTTTTACCTGAAGCGATGGAACCGTTATGACAGGACACACAATCAGTCGGAACTTGTGAATGATCAACCCGCATGACTGGTGTCCACGCAAATGTGGTATGACAACTACCACACAAATTGCTCGAATTAATATGCGTTAAATTCACACCACGAGCAAATCCACCATCATGACAAGCAATACACTCACCGATGACTTCTGTGTGATCAACAAAACGCGCAGGAATCCAAACTACGGTTGAATGACAGGCTTCGCATTCATTGCTTGTGGGAATATGCACATCCGGATTTTTCGCGCGCGCAATCGAACCATCATGACAACCAAAGCAAGCACCGGTTACTTGCGCGTGGTCAACACCGGTCACAGGTTTCCAGGTTACATTTGTATGGCAGGCTTCACAGACGTTAGTACTGGGGATATGACCGAAGTTTTTTCCTCCGGCAACTAAACCATTGTGGCATTCAAAACATATATCACCGACTTGGCTATGATCAACCGAGACCAATAACCAATTAGAAACAATATGACACGCCTCACAGACATCACTACTGACAATATGCGTACGATTTTTACCGGTGGCTGAAACGCCGTTATGACAGCTGAAACAATCACCACTCACACCTTCATGAATTTGTGCGATCGATACACCTATCCAGGTTCGCACGGTATGACATAAATCACATTCCAAATTCGTTGCGATATGATCAATACTTTTACCTACGGCTAGACGGTTATTATGACAAGCGCTACATACACCGAACACTTCATTATGATCAACATTCGTCACGGGTTTCCAAATCGCAGTAATATGACAAGCATCACATTTATCTGAGGTGGGAACATGGCCTTTGTTTTTACCAATCGCCACGATGCCATTGTGGCAGCTAATACATTCACCAATCACATGTTGATGATCGACAGCAATAATATCGCGCCATACTAGATTATTATGACAGAACTGGCATTCATCAGAACTGGCAATATGAGTGCGATGTTTTCCCGTAGAAGTCAAACCATCGTGGCAGCTGACGCAGCTACCAATCGCATTACTATGATCAAAAGCAATACCTGCACGCCAGGATATGGTTAAGTGACAAGAACCACATAAATCAGAACTAGGAATATGTGTTTGTGATTTGCCCACAGCAATAATTCCATCATGACAACTCACACAACTACCAATCACTTGAGCGTGATCCACAACTCTAACGGGTAAAAATGCCAACACCACATGACAAGCGCTGCAACTATTGGTTGTTGCTATATGCCCTTGTTTTTTGCCTCGACTGATGACGCCATTATGACAATCATAACAACCACCAATCACCTCACTATGATCCACGGTTTGCACAGGTAACCACGACGTAGGCGAGTGACAAGCATTGCAATTGTCCGTACTCGGAATATGCCCTGGCGGTTTACCCACCGCAATGGCCGCCAACGTACCATTATGACAATCAGTGCAAATACCGATAACTTGCGAATGATCGACTCGACGAACGGGTAGCCAGGTACGTACTGAATGACAAAATTCACAATTATCGGTTGATGCCACGTGCCCATTGGGCTTGCCAATAGCCGTAACGCCGTGACACTGGGTACAGTTATTCACGATTGTACCGTGATCAAATAAACGCGCACTAACACCGGTACTTTTTAATAGTTGCAAATCACTAACATTAAGTTGCGCAATACCCAGTTGTGCAGGGGACCAGGCTTGGGTTAAATGACATTGTTCGCAATCTTGCCCCGAAACATTAATGTGTAGCGCAGGCAAACCGGTATAGGGACTGCCATTATGACAAGTATTACATGCGCCCTTAACCGCTTGGTGATCCATGCGCGCTAGTACAGACCAATTATCGGTGTAATGGCAGCTATTACAATCATTATTGCTGGCAATATGTTTAGCTGGTTTTGCGTTTAGCAACTGACCATCATGACAACTCACACAAACTTGTGCCGTTTGGCTGTGTTCGAATGGTAATACACTCGCCCAGGTAGACGTAACATGGCATTGTTCACATGCATCACTGCTAGGAATATGAATAATGGGTTTAGCACCGAGTTGAGCATTATCATGGCAACTTACACAGGTCTGCTTTAATAAACTGTGATCAATTTGCGCCAGACCCCATCCTGAGGGGGCATGACAATCCGCACAGACTTGTGTTTTTAAGGCCAAATGTTTTTGCGAAGCTTGATGACAGGTTTCGCAAGCGGGATTCAATTTTGTCGCGGGTAATTGTTGATGACAGGCTTCACAGGCCAATTCCGCATGCGCGCCCGTAAGCATATTTGCATTATGCTCACTCAATGCTTGGCGAAGATCGCTAGTTGCGGCCAAGGTGTTTGTCGCACCAAGCAAAAACGCGCAGCATAATAACAAAGCTACTAATAACTTTGTATTACGCACACAAATTTGCCAACGACTACCCCCGGTTCGTCCTTGAAACATATTTTCCCCACGTTACGCCGATAGCGGCGATTTATTGACACGATCCAACTTGTGTCATTGCTTGTTATGAACTGACGAAACAAAGTCCCATCCAGGTTTGAACAAAATACAACAAGCGACGTGGAACAGCAGAGGAATTGAATACTTAAGACTGTACGGGGAATCCTTTATATGCGCGTGCAACAATGCATATACTTATCATTATATGGACCACCGTCCCTGTTTTACCCTCACCACGTAATTTATTTTCTTATATAGTTGACAATTTTAGCAGAGATTTTCAGGCGCTGCCATGTGCTAACAATAATCATGGCAAAAGATGCATGTACAATAAACCATCAACTTGACGCTAAACCTATGAGTGTCTAGGGTACAACAAGTTCACAATTATTTTTTCGATTGAATAAAACTGAATTAAAATCTGCGGCGTGCGATCATGCGCACAACTGCTCCATCACCCACATGGTATTTACCTTCATCAAGCTTTTGCACAGATTCCTCAATGAATTCAATATCGGCCTCGGCAAAATCCTGACGTAATATTGCCTCGGAAAACAACATAGGCTCGACCGGAGGGCCACCACTCTTGTAATTGAGCTGGTTTTTGTTAAATGCTTCCATGAAAATAAACCCACCGGGTTTCAATGCCTGCAACATGTAATGATGTATTTGCGCCCTTAAATCGGGCGGGAAGTGTACATAAATTGAAACTACCGCATCGAATTGATTTTGTGGCCATTGCCATTGGCTCATATCCTCACAGAGTGAAGCCATTTTCACTTGTCTTTTTTTCGCCAGGGCTTGAGCTCGATCAACTCCAGCCTGTGAATAATCCACAGTAGTGACATCTAAACCCTGCTCAGCCAGCCAAACGCCATTGCGGCCTTCGCCGTCACCGACGACTAATACGTTTTTTAGATTGCTAAAACGTGCCAGTTCTTGCTTTAAATATTCATTCGGTGTTTCACCATAAGCCAAACCATCTTCGCTATAACGTTCATTCCAGAAATCTTTCATAACTTACCTAACTGTTTAGAAAAACAAAACCGGTGTTCAACGCAAATAATTATATGGGTTATCATCAAGCATTTTTTTTGCCGAAAAAAGTTTGGCCGCTTGATCATTAATTATTTCTGCGAGACGACGTTTTTTGCTGTGTTTGATTTGAATAATTTCCGCTTCATCTTTTTTCGCTAATAAATAATCGTCGCTAGTTTTAAGCTCATCAACCAAACCCAAATCCAAGGCACGGCTTGCCAACCAATGCTCGCCTGTCGCTACTTTTTCTACATCAAGATTAGGTCGGTTATGCTGAATGAACTCCTTAAATGAGTCATGCACGTCTTGCAAATCCTGACGAAATTTTTCCCTTGCTTTGTCTGTATTTTCACCCAAGACAGTCAAGGTTCGTTTATATTCACCCGCAGTATGCAATTCGATATCAACATCATGTTTTTTCAGAAAACGATTAATATTGGGCATTTCTGCGACCACACCAATGGAACCGACAATGGCAAATGGCGCTGCAATAATATGATCCGCCACACAGGCCATCATGTAACCACCACTGGCCGCCACCTTATCCACAGAAATCGTCAAACGAATATTCTTATCACGAATCCGTTGCAACTGAGAGGCTGCCAAACCATACCCAAAGACTACACCACCCGGACTTTCAACTTTGACAAATACTTCATCATTTTCATTCGCCACTAATAGGATTGCTGTTATTTCTTCCCGTAAATGGCTTACAGCACTAGCACGAAGGTCACCGTGAAACTCAATCACAAATACTCGTGATTCGTTTTTTTCTACCTTACCTTCGTGCTTAAGCTTGTTTTTTTGTGCTTTTAATAATTTCTTCTGTTGTTTTCTTGGCGCTAATTCCTGCTGAATTTCAAAGGTCATATCGTCGTAGTATTGATTTAATTTCTTCAATTGAATACGACTGGAACGCTCATCTCTGCCGCGCGCGCCCACGGAAAACAAACCAAGAGCGACCATAATAATCGCGACCACTATGGTGATGGTCTTCAAAAAGAACATGCCGTATTCGGCTAAAAACGCCATCATAATTGTTTTCCTTTTAGTTGTTAGATTGAGTGAATATAGGGATCACAAGGCTTAATTACAAGCGCTCGCACTAAGGCAAATCAATATAATCCTTGAACGCTTTTTTATCTTGGGCACTGGCTTTATCCCACCATTGCTTTAACTGCGGAAGCGCTTCGCTTGAATAATTATTAGAACTGTTATCCCAATCACAACAAGAATCATTTTTACTCGATAGTTCGTTTTTGGAAATATCCATTATGGCCACTGGCTGGCCTTGTGCTAGCACCTGACCAGACTCATCGAGAATTTTAAATTCGAACTGCTTGCGCATTAGCCGGGCTTGTTCAATATTTTCCACTGGCGGATAACTCAATGCATAGCGTTGCCCTGCGGTGAACTGCATTTCCACACTCAAGGCTTGTGAACGGATGACTTCATGATTTTGCATATCATCTTCCCATAATTGATGATACTGAAAAATCAGTTGATGTGCCCCAGGCTTAAAATGCAATTCTCGGTAATGCAGCGCATAGGGTAAAGTATTTTGTTTGCGACCATCAAAAAACATTAAATCTACAGCAATAGGCACTTGCAAATAGACTTGCTGTGCTTGGTTTAGTTTATCAATTTTTTCAGGGGCAAAAACCACCATACGTGGAGTACATGCGATTAATGCAAACGTAAGAATGCCTATAACAAGACTACTTTTTCTTACGCTTATCATTTTTTTTCACATGTTTCATGAGGCGTTTTTTCTTTTGCATTTGGCGCGGCGTTAATGTATTGCGTCGATCCTTATAAGGATTATCCGTGCCACGAAATTCTACTCGCACCGGCGTGCCTTCCAATTTTAAAACTTTACGATAAATATTTGACAAATAACGGCGATAGCTATCAGGCACGGATTCAGCCTGTGTGCCATGAATAACAATAATCGGTGGATTTTGTCCACCTTGATGAGCATAGCGTAGCTTGATACGCCGTCCACGCACCATTGGCGGCTGATGACTCGCAATTGCATCTTCCAAAATCCGAGTTAATAAATTGGTTTGAAATTGTTTACGCGAAGCCTGATAAGCTTTAGAAACCGTCTGCATAAGTAAACCAACGCCGGTACCATGCAAAGCAGAAATAAAATGAACAGAGGCATAGTCAATAAATGTAAGCTTGCGATCCAATTCTTTTTTGATAAATTCTTTTTCTTCCTTAGGCAAGCCATCCCATTTATTAATCGCAATCAATAACGGTTTGCCCGCATCTTCGATATAGCCCAACAGGGTTGCATCTTGATTACTAATGCCTTGGTGGGCATCCAAAACCAAAATCACTGCGTTCGCGGCTTCAATTGCTTGCAAGGTTTTTATAACACTAAACTTTTCGATCTTGTCACTGACTTTGGAACGACGGCGTACGCCAGCAGTATCGATTAAGGTATACGCCTCACCGTCATGTTCAAAAGGAATAAAAATACTGTCACGAGTTGTGCCTGGCATATCAAATGCCAAAACTCGCTCTTCACCCAATAAGCGGTTAACTAAAGTTGATTTCCCAACATTCGGTCGACCAATGATTGCAACCTTAGCGCCATCATCGGTTTGTGCTTCTTCATCGGCTGAGTCATCGCTTAAATCGATATGCGAGAGCAACTCATCCAAGCCTTCACCATGAGCCGATGAAACCGCGTAGGGATCGCCCAATCCTAAGGCAAAGAATTCCGCCGTCAGCACACCTTTTTCTGTGCGTTCAGTTTTGTTGACGAGCAAATAAATTTCTCGTGCTTTATTACGCAGTTGCCTGGCGATAATCTCATCATCTGGAACCATTCCGGCACGACCATCTACCAGAAAAAATACAACATCGGCTTCCTCAACAGCCATCATGGCTTGATCACCAATATAGCTGTCCAAACCTTCTTCCTTGCTGCTTAGGCCACCGGTATCAACAACTATATATTCTTGGTCCTGATAAGTTGCACGGCCATAACGACGATCTCGCGTGAGCCCTGGCTCATCGGCAACCAAGGCGTCACGCGTACGGGTGAGTCGATTATAAAGTGTGGATTTTCCAACATTGGGACGCCCAACCAGAGCAATCGTTTTTTTCATGGCTTGGTCGCATTGGCAATGAGAGCTAACACGCCATTACGATAGGAAATCAATAGATTCTCATCGGTAACAACGGGCGCATGACTAAAGCCGCGTTTCTCCATAAACAAACCTTGTTCATATTCATCGTCGGGATCAATTAAATCAGTATAACTGTTGACACCCGCGTCTAATGAAATATCGAAATACTCACTCCGCCCTAATAACTTACCATCAGCTTTCGACAGCCAATACAAACGACTATCTGCATCGCCAACTAAGATTTGGTCAGAAAATATTATCGGACGGGTCAATTCGAGGCCACTCAATGCTTGCTGTTTCCAAAGCGTTGCACCGCTGTTTTTGTCCATCGCCCAAACAAGACCTTCGGTGTCAGACACAAAAAGTAAATCCCCAAATAGGCTCAATCCGGTATAGGTCGACATATCACGTGCCCACAAAATCCGTCCTGACTCTTCAGTAATTGCCGCAATACGACCTTGGTAACTGGCGACATACAAGGTTCCATCTTGATAAGCCATGAAACCATCCAAGTCCACCATGCGCTCTAATTCGGAGCGACCTTTGGGCATAGCGATTACAGTTTCCCAGAGTAATTTACCATCATTAATCGACACTGCGACCATTTGACCTTTGGAAAACCCAGCTAGTACTTTATCACCAACAATCATTGGTTCGCCGGTACCACGTAACGTTAATAATGGCACCGAACGTGAAAACGACCACAATACTTTTCCATTACTACGGCGCAAGCCTATAAGCTTGCCATCGTTGGTTTGCACCACCACTACATTTTGGGAAAGCTTAGGTGGCGCCAAAACTTCACTACTCACCTCAGCCTGCCAAATCAATTGACCGGTTTTTTTTGAAAGCAGCATTACCTGCGCATTAATATTCGCGGCTGCGATCACATCTCCATCGAGGGTTGGACCACCCGTCCAAGCAGCATCAAATTGTTTTTGCCAAACCACACTACCATCAAGCAAGCGCAAACAGCTGAGCCGGCCATTTTCATCAGCCAAATAAACTACATCAGCATCTACCACTGGTGAGTTTTTTAGAAATTGACTAGTGCCGTTTTCAACAAAACTTTTGCCCCAAATCACATCAACTGCACGCATAGGCGATTCAGGCGCGGGTTTAATATCTTTTGGCGTTGCCGCACAAGCGACCAGCGCGAAAACAAAGATAATAAAAATTAGACGCATCAAGAGTCCATTCCTTCCGCCGCGACCTTGTTTGCACCAGAAGACACATCATCCAGTTTCATTTGCAAAAGTTGACGCATTTGTGGCGTTAAATCTTTGCCGGCCAATGCGGTTTCATAGGCATTGCGTGCCATCGCCAAATCACCTTTAGCGACATACGCATCACCTTTGATCATTGAATATGTGTCAGCATAGGCACCTTTATCCGCCACCTCAGCTTGTGAAATCGCAGCATCAATTTTACCCACAGCAATTAACACTCGAGCTAAACGGGTGCGTGCGATATGTTTGAAATTTTCGTCCTGGCTATTATCCAAAACCCATGACAAATGTTTTTCGGCGGCGGCTAAATCGTTTTTTTCCACATCCGCTTTGGCCATCACTAGAGCAGCAAGTACAGCATATTGAGTTTGCGCATATTGCTCGATTAATCGTGAACCTTTTTGTAAAGCTTCTTCACCTTGCCCTGCTTCTACCGCATTCATCATGGCTGCATATTCATTGGATGCATTTAACATTTTTGTTTCACGATAATCCTGCCAGGTGCGACCACCAACCGTTGCCGCGACTACAACAATGAGCGCAATAATGACAAATTTGCCATTTTTCTCCCACCATCTTTTTAAGTCCTCAATTTGTTCTTCTTCCGTTTTTGACACAGTCATCGTCCTCTTGTTTAAAATAGAATCAATTGGTTTGCAATAGTTGATCACAAACATTAAAAACATCCGCCAACGCTACGATTTGTTGCTCTTGTTGCTCTCTTAGCGGTTTTACAATAATTTTTTCCTGACTCAGCTCGTCATCACCCATTAATATGGCCCAGCGCGCGCCACTTTTATCTGCGCGTTTCATTTGAGCTTTAAAATTGCCGCCACCTGCATTCATCAACAGTTTGGCTCGTGGCAAACGATCACGAATTTGCTCGACTATGTCGGTCATTTTAGTTTGCGCGGCATCGCCTAGCGCGCAAGCAAAAAAGTCGGGGCTATTGCTCGGGATATGAAGATTTTTTTCTTGTAGCAATGCGACTAAACGATCCACACCCATTGCAAAACCCATGGCTGGCGTCGCTCGTCCGCCCAAATACTCGACCAAACTATCAAAACGACCACCGGCAGTGACCGTGCCTTGGGCACCTAAGTCTTCAGTAATCCATTCAAACACCGTGCGAGAGTAATAATCTAGTCCCCGTACTAAACGTGGATTGAGTTGATATTCAACTCCCAATTGCTCTAAACCAGATTTCACTTGCGCAAAATGTTCGGCCGATGCTTCATCCAAATAGTCAACAAGCTGTGGTGCATTATTATTCAAACCCTGCATGGCTGGATTCTTACTATCCAATATACGCAATGGATTGCTTTGTAGTCGGCGCTGACTATCTTCGTCAAGTTGTTCTTTATGTTGATGAAAATATGCGAGCAAATCCGCTTTATGTTTTTCCCTAGATGCTAAATCACCGAGACTATTAATTTCTAAACGCACAAATGGTAACAAACCGAGTTTATGCAACATTCGTCGAACCATCACAATCAATTCGATATCAATATCAGCACTGGCAATACCAAAGGTTTCGACGCCATATTGATAAAACTGACGGTAACGCCCTTTTTGCGGCCGCTCATGACGAAACATAGGGCCTTGATACCATAAGCGTCGCTGCTGGTTATGCAACAAACCATGTTCAATACCCGCACGAACGCAACAAGCGGTGCCTTCTGGGCGCAGACTTAAGCTGTCACCATTACGATCATCAAAGGTATACATTTCTTTTTCGACGATATCGGTTACTTCACCAATCGATCGTTTGAATAATTCGGTTTTTTCCAATATCGGCAAGCGAATTTCTTCATAGCCATAAGCACCGAGTGTTTCACTAACGACTTTGTCGACGAATTGCCAAGCGGCCATGTCCGCAGGCAATAAATCACGCATTCCGCGTATTGCTTGAATTCCTTTAGCCACTTACTGATCCGTGTTTTGTTCTGATTTAATTTCTGGCAATTGCAAAATAATCTCGCCCCCAGCAGTTTCGGCTGGCATCTCGATGTCATTGCGTGATTCATTCGGCATGGACTGCCACCAGAAAAACAATAACAACATAATCAGAGCAACGGCTGAAAAGCTTGCCCAACGCATAGACTGATGACGATCATTTAATCGCTGCCGCAAGGAGACTCGGGCCAGTGACGGCATTTCCTCCACGCCCACACGCTCGTAACAAGCCACCACCTCATCAGCTGGCATGCCTAATAAATCTGCATAACGCCGAATGTAATTGCGTACAAAAATGGGCGCCGGTAAATTCTCAAAATCATTACCTTCTAACAGTTTGACTTGCGGGTTAGGCACACTCAATTGAGCCGCTACCTCATAAATGCTCAGACCTAAGGTTTCGCGGGCACGCCGCAAATAATCGCCCGGGCCTTCGTCAACTGCGCGTAACATATCTTCAACGATCTCGCGCAGCGCTGGTGCCAATTCATGCTGATCCACAGTATTTCGTGAAATCGTGCTTTCCATTTTACTTACTCCAAATGCGTCTTCGCTTTTATCTACCCCACCAAAGGTCTTGGCTTACATACCCAGAACCGCTTGCCGCTGTTTTAATAATTGATGTGTCTCATCCGCATCTGGAAATCCAGACTCCAGTTTTTGCGCAAAAGACAATGCTTTGTCATTATTTTTTAGTGCCTGGTTCACTTGATAGGCCACCCATAAGCTTTGGGCATTCTCATGTGCGGCTTTATGATATCGATTAATGTAATTATTCGCTGATAAATATTGTTCAGTTTTTAGTTGAATTTGCGCCATTGTTAATAAAGCCAGAGGCAAATCCGAATTTCGTTTCAATGCTTGCTGAAAATAGTCTTTGGCCTTTACCAATTCACCTTGTCTAAATGCACAAGCGCCTGCATTTTCAAATGCATGCTCTGGTGTCGTATAAATACGATTCTCCGCAGCTTTCATAAACTCAACAAACGCATCGCTTTTTTTATCTTCCTGACTGCATAGAAACACACCATAATTATTATGCACTTCGCCAAAATCGGGCGAATCAACTCGCACTAAACCTAAGGCAATATCAAAATGTTTTTTTGCCAAATCCATCTTATCCATACGCGCATAAACTAATGCAATCATATTATTTGCAGCAATATATTCAGGCGCCGCATGTAAAGCTTTTTGTAATCTCACCAGCGCATCCTGAGTTCGATTCTGTTTCATATATTCAATCGCCAAACGCGTATTAATATCCGCTATTTCTTGCGGCGACGCATGGTTTTTATTTTGTGAGCTAACACAGGCCACTGCAAAAACAAGCATTAATAACAAAGCAATAAGGCGCATCAAACCGCTCCACTAACGCGTTGCAATAAGCGTTCACTACGACGGGTACGATCCTGTACCCGGCCTGCCAATTGACCACAAGCAGCATCAATATCATCACCACGTGTTTTACGCACCATGGTGGTTAAACCACTATTCACCAGAATATTTTGAAATTGCAAAATCGTTGACGCCGATGAACACAAATAGGGGCTATTAGGAAAAGGATTAAACGGAATTAAATTTATTTTTGAAGGAATCCCTTTGAGCAATTTCACCAAGGCTTTGGCCTCTGCAATCGAATCATTCACGCCATCGAGCATGACATACTCAAAAGTAATACGTCCACGTGCTGTGTCTTTCACATATGACTTACACGCATCTAATAATTCTTTAATTGGATATTTTTTATTTATCGGCACCAATTCATCACGCAAATCATCGCGCACTGCGTGTAAAGACACTGCAAGCGCCACATCGGCTTGTTGTTTCAATTCAGCAATCGCTGGCACCACACCAGCCGTACTCACTGTCACGCGACGACGCGACAAACCAAAACCATTATCCGCAAGCATCATTTGTAATGCCGGGGCAACATTGGATAAATTCAATAAGGGTTCACCCATACCCATCATTACCACATTACTCACAATGCGCTGGCTCTGTTCTAATTCGAACTGCCCTAAGGTTTTTGCTGCCCACCACACCTGCCCAAGAATTTCGGCCGTGTTAAGATTACGATTAAATCCCTGGCGAGCAGTGGAACAAAAGGAACAATTCAAAACACAACCCACTTGCGAAGACACGCATAACGTACCGCGAGTACTCTCGGGAATAAAAACCGTTTCAATGGCATTACCATCATGCAAACGAAGTAGCATTTTAATTGTGCCATCGCTGGAACGTTGCTCGGTGATCATTTGTGGCACACGAACTTCAGCGGTTTCACTTAAACGTTGACGCAGGGCCTTGGACAAATTTGTCATTTGCGCAAAATCATCCACTCCGAGTTGATAAATCCACTTCATCACTTGAGTGGCACGAAACGGCTTCTCACCAATGGAGACAAAAAAGTCAGCCAATTGAGCCGGTCCGAAATTAAATAAATTGATTTTGCCCTGCGTCTGCATATTGATTCTCTTATCGGGTGCGTGGACAAATTTCGTTTTCGTCGAAGAAAAATCCGATTTCCACTTTGGCCGTATCTGGACCATCTGATCCATGCACCGCATTTTCATCAATACTAGAGGCAAAATCCGCACGAATAGTTCCGGCAGCAGCTTCAGCAGGATTAGTGGCACCCATGACTTCACGGTTTTTGGCAATGGCATTTTCGCCTTCCAATACTTGAACCACAACAGGGCCGGAAATCATGAAACTAACTAAATCTTCGTAAAATGGGCGCTCTTTATGAACTTCATAAAAACCACCCGCTTGTTCGCGTGTGAGGTGCATCATGCGTGAGGCGACAATGCGTAGACCAGCTTTTTCAAAGCGAGCATAAATCTCACCGATGACATTTTTGGCCACGGCATCGGGCTTAATAATTGACAATGTGCGTTCTACCGCCATTCCTCATTCTCCATAGTTGTTGTGCGTTAAAGAAAACGGCCAATTTTACAGCATGATAGGCTAAACAGGAATCCTAAATCGTGTGTTTGCCCAGGGGATAACCATTAAATACAGTAATAATTCAAAAAAAAACCCGCCCCTGGCCTAGGTGATTGATCTTAAAGCAAAAAATAATCCGACATTGAATGCCATTATAACGAAAACGGATTAGCCAAAGATTAAAGTCGCTAGCCGTCCAACCGCTATAGTTTTATTCACTAGAAACAAAGGCTTAAACAAAGCAAGGATGCTTTACCCAAGCTCATATCAGTTCAAAACCGATTTTTTTGTTCTGCTGCGACCCAGCAGTGCGCTGCTGTGCCTGCTGGTTATTTACCTTATTCCCCTCATAAATCCAATCAACGCCAGCCCTTTGTATAGCCGCCAATACCAAATGAGCTGTCTAGCTTGCCATTCTGCTCCTCCTGTTTTAAACGAACTCGGACAACGCTTTCGGGAAAATAATCGACTAGATAACTGGCGAGAAGCAGCCACCGTGGATACCGGTGATGAACGCGCTGCGGTTTTAAAACAATTTCCCTTGAGTCTTCGTACCCAGGGATACGCCACCGCACGACGCAGTTTTGAGCTACTTGATTACAGTTCTGATACTCGTGGGGCGCATTCTAGCCTCGATTTTCAAACGCCTTATTTACTCAAGCTAATATCAAGCGCGCCTTTATCTGAACGTGCCGGATATTTTTTCAGTATGGATTTAAACCAATCGATGGATATCAGCCAATGGCGCTTGCAGGATGCTTGGGTGCGTTTTGGCCACGACCGTATATTACGGGTCACACTTGGCCAACTTAATTTATCCGATATGATGCATGATCGTGATACTCGGCTTACAGTACAAGACTTTTGGCTTTATCCTATGGCCAAACTGGATCGCTCGCGAGGCATCAAACTTGACCTCGCCGTAGAGTTCAGCACACTCAGTATCGGATTGATTAATGGTAATGGCGCGGGTCAAATTTATCAAAACAACGCTGTAGGCCTGGGGCGAAACCACGCTCTATTTGATAACGATAGCATGAAGTCTGTATTCACTCATTTTCGCCTAAGCCAAGATCAAAACAAAATGGGCATATTTGCACTTTATGGTGAGCAAGCCCGCGCCAGTGGCAACTTTGCAGAATTAAACAGCACACAACATTCGGCCATGTATATGGCAGGCTTGGATTTTTCAGGAAACAGTATGCATCGGGCATATTGGTATGGCCAAGTGCTGGTCAGTCAATGGGATAATTTTATCAACGCGAACCATGCCTACCGCTGGGTGGGTGGTTTTTTTGGCGTGGACTATATCAGTCGTGACGCTTTTGTTTTATCACTGTTATATAGTGTCAATAAAGCCGGCAGCTTCACCAATAGCAACACCATTTATCGTGGTCTCAATTTACACAGCCTCACCACCACTGCTTCTTATTTTTTAATGCACAATTTACGACTTATTGTCGAATTGAATATGGACTTTCTGCCCCTGGATGAGCTTGAAAACAGTTACGTGGGCCATCAGGCCAAAGAGGATTATTTCCTGTTTGGCGTCGACTTGAGCTATTAAACCGATGCAGTCGTTCGCGAAACTACACATTCGAAAAAATATCTTTGCACTAAGTCTGCAAATAAGCCACATACTTTTACTTTTTTCATTGATGCATATTTCTCAATCTGCTGAACTAATCGGCCCACCTTTGCCTGCTCACTTAGAGCCGAATGTTATTGCACGCTTCAATGATTTTCACGAAGCCAAACGCCTACAAAAAAGTTTACGCGCACTTGATCAAGATGTGGAAGTGCGTAAGCGTTTACAACAAACCACTTTAAAAACCCTTACGGTTGGGGATTTCAGCAATCGGGAATTAGCAGAACAAAACGTGGCTCAATTAAAAAAACAAGGCATCAAAGACGCATGGGCCGTGCGATTAGCCTCCGGACGTTATGGTGTTCATGCCGGTGCTATGGAAGATGAAATCTTTTTCTGGAGTCGTTACGAATTATTGCGCCGCCTGGGTTACAAAGAAATCGATACCGCGCTTACACCACATACCACCCCCTACTATGTCGTCCTACAACACCCCCCAAGAGTCGACCCGGTGGCCATACGTGAACAACAGAAATTAATTCCCCATGGTGGTGAAGTCATTGGACGGCTGATTAGTTGGCGTGGCAACTCAAATATAAGTAGCACCAATCAAATTCATGTAGCTGCATTTAAACGCTTCAATGAGTTTTTTACACCCGGCTGGACAGCAGCAATTGGTGCGCGCCTGGATACATTTCAGCATACAGGTGACTACACCGGCCAGACCACTGAGTATGATTATCTTCCTAGCTATCTTGCCTATGAAGAACAAGGACACCGCCTCGTCGCCGGTACTCAATATATTGGCTGGAGCCACGGTCCTTGGGATGCATTAGGTGATCGACTTAGTGTAAAAGACATGCGATTTTATTTGCTGGATAAAAAAACCGAACAACGACGACTCGCAACACCGGCTTTGCGCTGGGAGTATAAACAAAATGATTACATAATCGATGCGAGCTTTGTCCCTGTGTTGCGACCAGCAACCTTGCCGAGCCTGGGTCAAGTTTGGCACCCACTAGACCAGCAGCAAGGTTTAATCCGTGGACTTAAAACACCAAATACCTTAGGTGCGGTGGTTAAAGAATCAAAAATTCAAAGTATTGCACAAACCTACGGTGGGTTTGGTTTCCAGGCACGGCGTAAATATGAAAAGCTTTATCAAGCATTCACACTGCAATACTCACGTCAATCGGAGCCATATTTTCGACTCAGCGATGCCGTACGTCAAAACATTGCTGCCGGGCAAAGTGTAACAACGGCATTGACTAACGCCAATGGATTTGGCTTGCAGGCCGAACACCCCGCAAGTTTAGTTGCCAGTATTGAAGAAGGCAGTGAAGATTGGCAGTTCGAATTTGCGTTTGTGCGCGATGTTCCGATTACAGATACAAATTTTAAAATGTACACCACCCTAGGCATCGAAGGTCAGGGGCGTTATCGTTATCGCGCCACCGGTTACCGCACCGTGTATTTTTTCGGGTTTTATGCACGACAATTAGGCACCGAAAAAGCCATTCTTGACCGGCGCACGATTCTTCGTGCTCGCGGCGAAGTCGAGCATATTAGCCGTAGCCGTCACTGGCGATTTCATGGTTTGACCAGTATAGGACTGGACACAGCCGAGGCCTATGCTCTACTGCGCTTTGAATATATCGGCAATCAACTACTTGACATCGGTATTAGCGCTCATCTATTCACCGGCGTGTTGACAAGCGAATACGGTTTCCATCGGCGCGATTCAGCGCTTAGTATCGATTGGCAGGCGAATTTTTAATTCACTTGCATCCAAAATTAATAATCGCTTAAAGTGTGAATTCGGTCTATGCAAGGATTTGGAAACGGTTTAAAAATTAACCCTGGATTAAGTCTTTAACTCTCTGTAATTTCTCAAGAAAGAGCCCCTGGCTTAAACCGGGATTAAGGCAAAAAACCTTGCAAAATCAAGCAATTTCATCTACCATAATGAAACTTTTTTGGGGAATAGTGTGGCGGCAATAATGGTTTATTTATTCAAAAACTGGATTAAATTTGCACTGGGTTTAAGCCTGATTTCGGCGCTTTCAGCCTGCGGCGTCGGGGATGTGAATCCCAATACCCAAGTCGAAGACAAAGGCGATACTATCCAGCCTTATTTTGTTACTGCGACATTGTTCTATAAAGTCAATAACAATGAGCGCTCCCTCAATTTGACTTTCAACGGTAACACCTTGTTACCGGCCACCCAATTTGAACGCATCAAAATTGCTTTTAACGAAAAAATTAAAATTGCCGATTTAATGCAAACGGTCAGCATCAACTCAAAAAGCAAAACTGAGCTGCCTGAATTGGAATGGAGTTTTGATGCCAGCGACAATAGCATCACGATTCAAGGCCGATCACTCCATGGTGAAGAAAATATTTTTTTGGGACATGCGCCAATCGATGTTCCTCATGACACCAGTCTCAGCCTAAGCATCGGCAAAGGCATTACCGATTTAGCAGGCAATACTATTCAAAATATTTTTGTCACCGATATTTCCGCACCCAAAACAGTGCAAATGACGGCGCATATTCATGGTTTGCGTGCAAATAGTATCGCAATTGACACGCGAGTGGTTTTCGACAATCGAGAAACACAAATTGTTAATGGACAGGCAGATTCTGACTTGATTAGCGTCAATGTGGGCCGAGTCCCCAAAAATTACGAATTTTCGATCAAGGTCAGCGATAAAAACAGTCAACACCGCTGCAGTTTACAACAAGGTCAATTGCTAACCGTGTCTGATCCGCATGTCATGATTATTCATAAAATTAAGCCTATAGTAGATACTGAGTTTCATATTTATTGCACACAGGTTTTGCCACAAGTGGAAACCGCTGCCGAATGGAATGACTACTATTTTCCTGAATTAAATGTCCCTCTGTCCTGTATTGCAAATAATTACAACCAATGCCTACACGGTGGCGAAAAACGCCGAGTAAGTTTCAGCGATAGTACTCGAACTTGCGATGACTTGCAGATTCAAGACGAACTTAATGCCTTTGACTGGAACTGCAGCAAAACCGGCGATGAAATCCTGGTGACGTCAGATCAGTTAAAAGCCGAGAGCAAATTGTCGGACCTCATTGATTTTGAAAATGCATCTTGGAAATATAATCGTTTATTCGTCAACGACATTAACGATAATAGCGAAGTGTTTCGCAGCGATGCCGCACCCTGGTGGAAAAACAGCATTCAGGACTATTTCAGTGCTCCTGGAAAATCCCTAAAAGACAGTAAGAAAATTTATACGCTATATAATAACGGTGAAACCGAAGCAAATTACGCGGACAGCATTACTATTGGCCAGAACAATATTGCGCTTGTTGCCGACCCACATTTAAAATTGAACAAGACCCGTGTCATAATTGATGACGGCGACTTTAGCCATATTCAAGCTTTCGTTTGGTTAGAAGGTAATTTTGAATTGCACGACTGTGTAAGCACGACAGTTGATCAAAAATGTGAGGTCGCTGATCCCAATTTAAGTGCACAACCCGTACTCAGTGTTAATCATGTTTATTATGCCATTATTGACAATTCACGTTTCGCTGGAGCGGCAGGCACGGGGGTTGACTTGTTGGATATGATATTCAGCCAGTTTCGTAATAGTCGCATCGAAAATAATGGTGGCAATGGCCTGAATATTTATAGCAATAATCTTGGCAATCAAGGTAGCAACTACCAGGCAATAAATATTAGCAATAATAACGGCTACGCCATCGTTATAGATGCTAATAACAACTACTTAGACAATATTAACTTGCTGAACAACAGTGCCAACGAAATTATTAATAATGGCACGACTAACACTATCGGTACTATCAGTCCTTAAAAAGGCAAACCCAATGGATGAATGAAAGGCGTTTAATCAAAACGCCTTTTTTTGCCTGCCACTAATTTGAGTATCCCGTCAACAATCCCATTGACACAATGACCAACTCTGATTTAATAGAGTTGACATCCGCGATAGAACGCTTCAGAAAATGATCGATACCAAGGCACTTTCTAATTGTCATCACTTGCAGCAAGCACAAATCCTGGCAATTTTAGAAACCAGTCCGTCCGGTTTAAGCATAGAAAAAGCCGCTGAACGCTTACAACAATTTGGCACCAATGAACTTCCCCAAGCCAAGCGTAAAAGCATTGGCTTTATTGTTTTCAGTCAGTTTAAAAGCCCACTGATTTATATTCTTTTAGCCGCTGCATTGTTATCACTCGTTGTTCAAGAATGGATAGACGCCGGATTTATCATTTTTGTCTTGTGTTTGAATGCCAGCATAGGCGCTATCCAGGAATATCACGCCGAAAAAAGTGCGGCTGCTTTACAAAAAATGGTGGCGCATCAGGTTCGTGTTAAACGAAATAATGAAATTAGTGAAATCCCTGCGACTCAACTAGTACCGGGCGATATCGTCATACTTGAATCGGGTGACAAAGTGCCCGCGGATTTACGTTTGCTACAAGCCGACAAACTTGAAGTTGACCAATCGTTGTTAACCGGCGAATCTTTTTCGCAGTTAAAACAAGCGGAAAAGATTATTAGCGTCGACACCGATTTGGCAGGCCGAAAGAATATGCTATTCGCAGGCACCTTGCTCATTCGTGGACGCGCCATTGCAGTTGTGATCACGACAGGTTTACATACCGCTTTAGGAGAAATCGCTAAAGCGGTTACCTTAGGTAAAAAAGAAGTGCCTCCACTAATTCAACGCATGGAGCGCTTTACAAAAAGAATTGCCATCGGTTTTCTTGCGATTAGCGTGATTATTGTTTTAGTGGCCACTTGGCATGGCCAGGAACTATTTGGCGTAATTCTGGTTGCGATTGCACTTGCGGTCGCTGCAATCCCTGAAGGCTTGCCGGTAGCGATAACCATTGCGCTCGCAGTTGGCATGCGTCACATGGCAACAAACAATGTTATTGTCAGACGCCTTGTCGCTGCCGAAACCCTTGGTTCCTGCACTTACATCGCTTCAGATAAAACCGGCACCTTGACCGTCAATGAGCTCACGGTTAAAAAAATATGGTTGCCACCGAATCAACTTTTGGAGGTACACGGACAAGGCATTAATACCCAGGGTGAAATTCACATTCCTGCACAAGCACCTATAGAAACCGGTGACTTATTAATTAATTTGGCACGCACATCGATATTCTGCAATGAAGGCAGTTTTTATTTTGACAAGCATCAAATTCATCATAGTGGTGATGCAGTTGATGTAGCTTTACTCGTCATGGCACAGAAAATCGGACTAGTTGCAAAAGAAGTTAATCAGGATTTTGCGTTAATTGACCAAATTGCGTTTGAACCAGAGCGCCAATTCGCAGCGACGCTACATCAATTAAAACATAAACAACAAATTTCCGTTAAGGGTGCACCTGAAAAAATTCTGGCTATGTGTAGCAATATGACTAGCGGCCACCATACCCAAGCAATTAATCCGCTTCAAATCGAGAATGCTGCGATTAAAATGGCAGAACAAGGCTATAGGGTTTTAGCTATCGCTTACCACACCGGCGAATTCAAACAATTAAACGAGAACGACCTAAATAATTTCACATTTTTAGGTTTGGTTGGCATGATTGATCCGCCGCGCCAAAATGCGCGACAAGCCATACAGCAGTGCCAAGCAGCTGGAATTCGTGTTGCTATGTTAACGGGCGACCACCCAATCACAGCGGTCGCAATTGCCAGCGATCTTGGTATATGTGACAAAAATACACAGGTCGTTACTGGAAAACAATTACGTCAACTCACGGAAAGTAACTCACCGCAGCTCAAGGATGCAATCATTAAAGCTAGTGTTTTTGCACGCGTTGAACCCACGCAGAAATTGCAAATCGTTAATGTGCTCAGTGAAACGGGTGAATTTGTTGCCGTCACTGGCGATGGCGCAAATGATGCTCCTGCCCTACGAAAAGCTCACGTAGGTGTTGCCATGGGCGTTAAGGGCACCGATGTTGCGCGAGAATCTGCAGATTTAGTTCTAACCGATGATAACTTTGCATCCTTGGTGGAAGGTATCAAACAGGGTCGAATCGCCTATAGCAATGTACGCAAGGTAATTTTTTTATTGATCTCCACAGGTATTGCGGAAGTTTTTTTCTTTTTATTGGCAATCGCTACAAACTCGCCCATGCCTTTTACCACCGCTCAATTGTTGTGGCTAAACTTAGTCACCCAGGGTATTCAGGATGTTGGCCTTGCATTCGAACCAGGCGAAGGTGATGAAATGAAGAAACCACCGCGCTCACCGAAGGAAACTATTTTTAATCGCTTAATGATCGAACGCTGTGTTATTTCAGCACTAAGCGTTGGCATACTCGCTTTTGCCGTTTTTCAATTTCTTCTCAGCCAAGGCTATCAACTTGAATCTGCACGCAACCTAACATTATTACTTATGGTTTTGTTCGAAAACGTACAAGTATTCAATGCCCGCTCAGAACACCGTTCGGTATTTACCATTCCCATTTTCAGCAACCCAATTTTAATGTTTGGCACATTAGGTGCGCAGCTATTTCACATCGCAGCATTATATATTCCAGGCTTACAAATTATATTAGATACTCAACCTGTGAGTTTTGAACAATGGTTTTATTTATTTGGCTTAGCATTGGTATTGCTGGTAATAATGGAACTTCACAAATGGATTCAGCAGTTTAAGACAAGCAAATGAAAGGACCAAAACAACCATGCCAGTTTATAAGGACCAACACGTCATCGAATCATGGAAGCGTATTGCATCGGCATGGACGCAAATCATTCAATCTCAGCAAATCGAAAGTCGAGCGATTGCAACCAATCAGGCTATCATTGATGCGGTTTTAAGCAAACAACCCAAAACACTTTTAGATATTGGTTGCGGTGAAGGTTGGCTAAGCCGCGCATTAACCCAACAGGGCATCGACTGCCTGGGCATAGATGCGATTGCTGAACTGATCCAACACGCCTCACAACAAGAAGGCCGCTACCAAATCATCAGCTACGAAGCGCTAGACCAATTTAATTTTAACGAACAATTTGATGTATTGGTTTGTAATTTTTCATTACTGGGCAAACAATCGGTGGAGAATGTTTTTGCTAATGCAAAAAGGCTTTTATCTCCATCAGGATGGCTTATTGTGCAGACCATTCACCCAGCCACCATTCAAAGCATTGCAAACAATCAAGACTCGTGGCAAATAGAAACTTGGGATATTTTAGATAATAATTCGCCACAAGCGATTCCCTGGTATGCACGAAGCATGGACTCATGGGAAACGTTATTTAAACAAGCCGGGTTTAAGCAACTTGAGATAAGCAATATTAAACACCCAAACTCTCAAGCCTTGCTATCAGTTATTTTCAGCGGCAGTATTTATGACAAATTAGAAACTGACTAGTCTTTTTCTTCTATCCATGCCATTTGAATCGCTTCAAGAATTTTTTCACCAGACCGCTCCGGATCGTCATCGAACTCATCAAGCTCACAAACCCATGTATGCAAATCCGTAAAACGGATTGTGAGCGGATCGACGTCAGGGTGCGTCTCATCTAAAGCAATTGCAATATCTAAAGTATCGGTCCATTTCATGGCTGCAACTCCTTAATGATTTTCTGACACCATGTTAATCGTATATTTGGGAATCTCTACCACTAAATCCTCATCCGCAATAAATGTTTGACAACTTAAACGCGAATCTGGATCTAATCCCCAGGCTTTGTCCAGCATATCATCTTCATCTTCACTATTTTCATTCAAGGAGTCGCCGCCTTCACGAATATACACATGACACGTAGTGCATGCGCAGGATTTTTCGCAGGCATGTTCAATATGAATATGATTTTTTAACAACGCATCACAAATTGTTACGCCGGGTTCTGACTCAATAACAGCGCCTTCCGGACACAGTTCTTCGTGGGGTAAAACAATTATTTGGGCCATAATTTTCCTACAACTTATTCATTAAATTCATCTAGACGATGGCCGGACAAGGCTTTCTGAATATTACTATCCATGCGCCGTGCTACATAGTCCGCACAAACCGATTCTACATTTTCAATCGCTTGTTTAATTTCATCAGCATCATCGCCTTTGCGCAGATCTATTAACTGTGCGAGTGCTTGATCAATCGCTGCACGCTCGTCTTGATCCAATAATACATCACCGTCTTCAGCCAAGGCGGCAATTAATGCTTCAATCTCTCGATCGGCTTCGACTTGCTGTTCACGCAGCTTGCGCAACACAATATCTTCTTGTGCGTAATCAAATGAAGCACGCAACATGGTTTCGATTTCATTATCCGATAAACCGAACGATGGCTTAACCGTAATTTCCGACTCAACGCCACTAATTTGTTCCTGCGCATTCACATTTAACAAACCATCGGCATCTACCTGAAAGGTTACTCGAATTCGCGCAGCACCGGCAACCATAGGAGGTATCCCTCGCAATTCAAACTTAGCCAAGGAACGACAATCATCGACGAGTTCGCGCTCACCTTGCACCACATGTAAAGCCAATGCGGTTTGACCGTCTTTGAACGTAGTAAAATCTTGTGCACGTGCGACCGGCAATGTGGTGTTACGAGGGACAATTTTTTCAACCAAACCACCCATAGTTTCCAAGCCTAACGAAAGCGGAATAACATCAAGCAATAACATATCGTCATCACTTTTATTACCTGCTAATGTATTCGCTTGAATGCCAGCTCCAATGGCGACAACTTCATCTGCATCAATCGTAGTTAAGGCCTCGCGCTGAAAAAACTCTGAAACTTTTTCACGCACACGCAAAGCACGAGTGGAGCCTCCGACCATGATCACGTCACTGATTTGTTCTTTTTCAATGCCTGCATCACGCAATGCACGACGACAGGGCGCCAGCGATTTTGCAATTAAACCATCACAAAGCTCATTAAACTGCTCCCGACTGAGCGTGACCGTTGCCGCGTCAGCTTGGACTAATTTAATTTCACAACTGACTTGTTGCGCGTCGCTTAAACCTTCTTTTAAATGTCGAGCCTGATCGAGCAAATAACGATTATAACCTGCGTCGGCCGACTCAATCGCTAGTTCTTTGCGTATCCAGGTTGCAATTTGATAATCGAAATCGTCACCGCCCAGGGCCGTATCACCCGCCGTAGCGAGGACTTCAAATACGCCGTTATGCAAACGCAGAATTGAAATATCAAAGGTACCGCCACCAAGATCATAAACGGCAATAACGCCTTCGGCTTTTTCATCCAGCCCATAAGCAACAGCAGCAGCAGTGGGCTCATTTAATAAACGCAAAACATTAAGACCCGCGATACGCGCCGCATCTTTGGTGGCATGACGTTGTGCATCATCAAAATAAGCTGGCACCGTAATGACCACACCAACTAATTCACCGCCTAAACTATCTTCCGCACGTTTGCGCAGTACTTTTAAAATATCCGCCGACACTTCAACTGGACTCAAATCACCCGCATCGGTTTTGATACGCGGTACGGCTGAATCACTTTGTTCAAACTCATAAGGCAGGCCGTGTTCCGATTTTTTAATATCTTGCAAACCACGTCCCATGAACCGTTTCACTGAAACTATTGTGTTTCTTGGATCTTCGCTCGCCATTTGCTTAGCGGCTTCGCCGACAGCAATCACGCCATCTACACCATAACGCACCACGGACGGCAGCATGGCGGAGCCTTGCTCATCGACCAGGGTATCACACACCCCACTGCGCACACTGGCGACTAACGAATTGGTCGTACCTAAATCAATACCTGCCGCCAATTTATGCTGGTGCGGAGCGGTGGATTCACCCGGTTCTGAAATTTGTAATAAAGCCATACCCTCAATACCTTTTGGCTTTCACTTGAATTAATCAAGCTGAGCTTCGATTGCTTCTGCTTCGTGTAATAATTTGTTATAAAATTGAAGTCGACGCACGCTATCAGCCGCATCACTCCATTGCTGCGTTCCAATCTGTTGTTGAAACTGCACATATAACGCTTGTTCGTGTTGTGAAATACTGGATTGAAAATCAGCAACCGCCATCCATGGATCATTGGCTTGTTTAATCGCGCCCAGTTGATCATGCAAATCCATTTGAGTCATTAAAAAGTCTGGTGCCATGACCGTATTATTTTCATCATCGAGCGCATGACCATTAAGTTGCAATAAGTATTTGGCTCGACTCAATGGATTTTTTAGTGTTTGAAATGCATCATTAATCATAGATGCTTTTTGCATGGATAAGGCACGTTCGCGCTCACTGGCTGCCGCAAATCGATCGGGATGCATAACTTTTTGCAATTCTCGATAGCGCGCTGAGAGCTGGTTCAAATCTAATTCGAAGCTGGGCTCAATACCAAAGAACGAGAAATAATCAGCCTCTTTTTCCATCGTCGTTGTCCTAAGCTGTTAAACGGTAAAACTTTCACCGCAACCGCATTCGCCCGCGACATTGGGATTATTAAAAATGAAACCTTCGTTTAAACCTTCCTTGCCATAATCCAACTGCGTTCCGTCGAGATAGAGCAAACTTTTTTTGTCGATAATAATTTTAACACCAAGTTCTTCGAATACTTCATCCGTGTCGTCAACAGAATCGACAAATTCCAACACGTATGCCAAACCAGAGCAACCGCTAGGGCGAACACCTAAACGCACGCCTTCACCCTTACCACGCTTTTCTAAGAATGCGGTTACACGATCTGCTGCAGGTTGAGTGATAGTAACAGCCATAACTTCTACCCCCTAATGATGAGCCGCCCATTGAATCGAATTTAAATCAATACCGTCTTTATACATTTCCCAAAGTGGTGACAATTCACGCAACTTGTCCACTTTATCGCGTATTAAGCCAATGGTGTAATCAATGTCTTCTTCGGTGGTGAATCGACCCATGGTAAAACGAATCGAGCTATGCGCTAACTCATCACTACGGCCCAGGGCGCGTAATACATAAGATGGTTCCAAACTTGCCGAAGTGCATGCAGATCCTGATGACACGGCGATATCTTTTAAGGCCATGATTAAGGACTCGCCCTCAACAAAATTAAAACTAACATTAAGATTACCCGCAATCCGGCGATCCATATCACCGTTCACATAAATCTCTTCCATATCTTTAATGCCATTCCACAAACGCTCGCGCAAAGCATGAATGCGCGCATTATCGTCTGCCATTTCTTCTTTGGCGATGCGAAAAGCTTCACCCATACCAACGATTTGATGCGTTGCCAAAGTACCAGAACGCAAGCCGCGTTCATGACCGCCACCGTGGGTTTGTGCTTCCAAACGTACTCGGGGTTTGCGTCGCACAAATAAAGCGCCTACACCTTTAGGTCCATAAATTTTATGCGCAGAAAATGACATTAAGTCGACTTTATTATTTTGCATATCGATCGGCACTTTGCCCGCGCTTTGCGCGGCATCTACGTGAAAAACAATTTTACGTGAACGACATAGTTCACCAATAGCATCAATATCTTGAATCACGCCGATTTCGTTATTCACATGCATAATACTTACAAGCACGGTTTGCTCAGTCATCGCTGCTTCAAGTTTTTTCAAATCGACTAGTCCGTTAGTCTCGGGGTCTAAATAGGTTACTTCAAAGCCCTCACGCTCAAGTTGACGACAAGTATCTAAAACTGCTTTGTGTTCCGTTTTACAGGTAATGATGTGGTTGCCTTTTTTCTTATTAAAATGCGCCACACCCTTAATAGCCAAATTATTGGATTCAGTTGCGCCCGAGGTCCAGATAATTTCACGGGGATCTGCATTGATTAAAGCAGCGACTTGTTCACGAGCGGTTTGTATAGCCTTATCCGCTTCCCAACCAAATGCATGTGAACGAGAAGCCGGGTTACCAAAACCACCGTCTATGGTTAAATATTCACACATTTTGTCTGCCACCCGTGCGTCAACCGGTGTCGTTGCAGAGTAATCGAGATAAATCGGTAATTTCATATTATTCCATCCCAAGTCAAATTCATTTTGCGTTTAATAAAGCCCCCATACTGGCTTTAAACTGTAATTGTTGCCTCAAGCTGCTGATCAACTGATCAATATCGGCTCGACTATTCTCCGGCCCCAAACTGATGCGGATGGCCGATTGCGCTTGTAATTCTGTCATTCCCATGGCTTGTAACACATGGGAAGCGCGTTGTTTATGACTTGCACAAGCGGAGCCACTTCCAACCGCAATACCCGCCTGATCCAAGGCTAATAACAAGGTTTCACCTTCCATACCTGCTACTGTGAACATTAGAGTATTAGGCAATCTAGGAGTATTAGCGGCTACTAGTTCTATTCCTGACAATTTTACTAAGTTTTGTTCTAAGTAGTCGAGTAAAATTTTCAATTCTTGAGTTCGATTATCCAGATTTTGCTTGGTCAGCTCTGCAGCTTTGCCAAATCCGACGATCGCTGCGACATTTTCAGTGCCGCCACGCAAACCTTGCTCTTGCCCACCACCATCAATAATAGCATTTAATTTCAAAGACTTATTAACAATGAGCGCGCCACAACCTTTAGGGCCAGCGATCTTGTGCGCAGACAAACTCATTAAATCCACACCTAACTCAACAAAATCGACTGGTATTTTACCCAATGCCTGTACTGCATCCGTGTGAAACACACTGGATTCTGCCAACGTACGCAAGGCTTTTATATCCTGCAACACTCCGGTTTCGTTGTTTGCCAGCATGATGGACACTAAATTGGGGCTTAATTGGCGTAAACAAGCTTGATAAAGCGAAAAATCAACTAAGCCGCTTTTTTCAACAGGAATGTAACTAAGTTGACACGATGTTTTGTTTATTTGCTGAGCAGTGGCTAAAACCGACTCATGTTCTACCGCACTTACCGCTAATCGATGCACATCTAAACTGTGCAAACCACCTTTTAAAGCCAAATTATTAGCTTCAGTCCCTCCGCTTGTAAATATCACCTGGGAGGGATGAGCATTAACTAATGCCGCTACTTGCTCCCGCGCTGTCTCAATAGCTGAGCGGGAATAACGGCCTAAACGGTGTAAACTCGAAGGATTACCATATTCCGGGCCTAGGAAAGGCAGCATGGTTGATAAAACGGCTTCATGCAATGGGGTGGTGGCGTTATGGTCTAGGTAAATCACCCTCAACTCCAATTGCAAAAAACCCCAGAATCAATTCTGGGGCTGAATACTATTTAAACGCTAGCAACCGCAGATTCATTTGCAGCAGACTCAGAAGCCATCGCCGCTTCTTTTTGCTGAGCGTCTTCCTGAGCAACACGTTCTTTTTGCTTAATCGCAACGATTTGAATTTCACGATTAGCGACCAGCTGTCCAAGCGTAATACCATCTAGGAAGCTGTAAATACGCTGACTTAAATCCTGCCATAATTCATGGGTCAGGCAACGTCCATCGTCTTGGCAATTTCCTTGACCACCACAACGGGTTACATCAATGCTTTCGTCAACCGCAGCAATAACGTCAGAAACAGCGATTTCTCCGGCATCACGGCTCAAACGATAGCCACCACCTGGACCACGAGCACTATCTACCAAACCACGTTTACGTAGCTTAGAAAACAATTGTTCCAAATAAGATAAGGAAATACCTTGGCGTTTCGAAATGTCGGACAAAGTGATTGGTCCGTCGACGTAATTAATTGCTAAGTCTAGCATTGCTGTTACCGCATAACGGCCTTTTGTTGTTAGTCTCATAATACACTCACTTGTTTGTTTTTAACCCCTACCCAAATGCATAGGCTAATTTTACGTAACTGAGTAAAGCTGTCAACTTTATAACCGCTTAAACCCTGGGCAAAATTGGGAGATTTTCAGATTTATTCTAAAACCCATGCACTATCCTCAGATATTCCTAGGATGACAAAATACCACTTAATTATCAAGTCAATGATTGGAAAAGCTTGAATTATTTTTGTACAACAATACTAGCTTAGTTTTTCGTCTTTAGTATCACTTTCCGAACTACTAATTTCGCAGTTTTCCAAATCGGGTAGCTTGGAATCATCGATTTCCGCACCTAGTGCTTTAATCGCTTTACACATGGATTCCAAGCGCTGGTCCATGGCGTGTATGTGGTCAAGCATACCATTGACCGCACGGGCTACCGGGTCAGGCATATCTTGAGTAGTACCATAAGAATCAAAACCCATTTTCTTAGCGATGGCTTCGCGGCGCTTACTAACGTCAGTTTCCACTTTTTCCCGCATTACCGTGCGACCGGGAACACCAACTACCGTCGCCCCCTCAGGCACATTTTTCACAACAACCGCATTCGATCCTACTCTAGCGCCGGTTTGCAGAGTAATCGGTCCCAATACTTTTGCGCCAGCCCCCACAACCACATCATTTTCCAAAGTCGGATGACGTTTGCCTTTTTCCCAACTGGTGCCGCCCAAAGTCACACCATGATAAAGCGTGCAGTCATCACCAATTTCCGCTGTCTCCCCAATAACGACGCCCATACCATGATCAATAAAAAAACGTCGACCGATCTGCGCACCAGGATGTATCTCCACACCAGTCAAAAAACGGGCGATAGTGGAAACAAAACGCGCTGGCCATTTAAGATTGCGCCGCCACAATCCATGCGCCAAGCGATGGGCTTGTAACGCATGCAAACCAGGATAGGTGGTTAATACTTCAAACCAATTTCGCGCTGCAGGGTCACGCTCAAATACACAGGCAATGTCTTCGCGTAAGGTTTTAAACATGATTAGCCTTGATTGTTTTTATGTTTAGTTGATGTAGGTGCGTCGGGGTCGTTTTTCAATAGCCCCTGTTGTGCCATCCACTGATACTTACGACCTTGGGCCGCACTTAAAACACCATGTAAAATATCCAACTCGGTTTTATCCGGCCGTGCACGGAAAAATAATTTGCGCAAACGGCGTTGTAATTTTTCGTAATTCGGTGGTTTAAAAAACCCGATATCCAATAGACTCGTTTCCATATGCTGAAAAAAAACCTCCATGTCAGCATTA